>Ga0114976_10000511_pt1 | contig 24270 bp, 25 predicted proteins | sample S_130805_EF_Meta_FD_87319 | JGI IMG/M metagenome (GOLD analysis project Ga0114976, IMG submission 87319) | Freshwater microbial communities from Lake Simoncouche, Canada to study carbon cycling - S_130805_EF_MetaG | ecosystem: Environmental > Aquatic > Freshwater > Lake | place: Lake... | reverse complement strand
TATAATCATGTTGTTTTTATGTGGATTCAGAAAAGACATTACGAAAACAAAGACATATATTTTTTCGAATCTGCTGCAAAATGAAGATTGAATAACAGTTTACCATCTAGATATGGTTTTTTGGTTTTAGTGACGATCCGTGTTTTAATGTCATTATAATTGATGTTCGTATAAAAATCGTCACAAAATTGCTTGCTTTCTAAATTTGCTGTTTTTATTTGATGATTGTTATCCAGTATATGTCTTAGTACAAACATATCCGAAAAATGTTTTTGTCCGCCAATATACCAGCGTTTTGTTTCTATTAACTTTTCGATCTCATGATCAGGTTGATTAAAGAAATCGAAAATCCCTTCGCTTATAATTTGAAATACATTTTGATTGGCTACAAATATATTAGGAACAACTACCTCTTGATTTCCGAGATATAAAACGTTATATTCGCTTGCCTTATTATTATTGAGCAATTCATTCACGTCATTAAATAAGACGTTATCTGAATCTGAATAAATTATCTTTTCATATTCCGTTGTTTTCAAAAACTGGTTTATGATAATCCAGCGTTCATAGCAAAATTTCTCATATGACTCACTGTTGACAGAATAATGTTTATAATTAAAATTCGCAATCTGATAATCTTTGATATTATGAAATTCTAAATTATATAAGGCTGCATATTTTTTATTTTGATCGTCGCCTAGTAATATCATTTTTTGATATGGATTATGTTGTCTCGTTATTTTAAATGAATCATTCAAATAAAAAGAATCGCCTTTATGGACGTATATAATTGCACTCATTATGTATTATATATTAGAATTCGAAAGTTTATATTGGTTTTATATCAATAAGAAAATTGAATACAAAAACCTCTTTGTTTGGTATTTAAACATAAACTGCCCCTAATCATGGATATCGAAGATAAAATATCACCTCGAAGTCAACATTATGAACAAGCACTTCTTATTCCTGTCATGGAGCATATGATACGCTTGGTCGGATCACCGGACATAAACCCGCCTTATGATGAGATCGATGACGAATTTCGAAGGATAAAACGCCTCTTCAAAATGCATCCATCCAAAATTCAATTACGAAACACATACGAAATGCATTTTAAAGATACACCTATCAACTCTGCACTAAAGCGATTCTTGGTAAAGAAGGTTGTGCGGTCCGAATCCGGTGTTATGGTGGTGACAATTGTGACGAAACCCGGTGAAAATATCAAATTCTCATGTCCTGAAAAGTGTGCTTATTGCCCCACAGAAACGAATATTCAAGGCGTTCCGACACAGCCAAAATCATATATCTCTACGGAACCTGCTATGATGCGAGCCACCCAGAATAATTTCGATATCGGCGATCAAATTCGAGATCGTATTAAATCCTATCTCTTAACGGGGAACATCAGGAAGGATATTGAGAAAAAGAAGATGGAAGTGATTCTATCCGGAGGTACTTGGGATGTCATGCCAAAGTCGTATCGCGATGAGGTGATTTTGGACATTTACTATAGTTTCAATACGTTCTTGGATGTGGATAAGCGCCCCAAATTATCTCTACGGGAAGAAAAACTTATTAATCAAACGGCCGTATTCGGCGTTATCGGTCTAACGATTGAAACGCGCCCTGATTATGTAACAGATAAATCACTAATTGAGTATTTGGAATATGGCGTGACCCGCGTTCAATTAGGTGGTCAGAGCACACATGACGATATTCTATTGAAAATCAAGCGTGGGTGTACCGTAAAAAACATGAAGCAGGCCATTCGTAAATTAAAGGGCATAGGAATGAAAGTGGTTACGCACTGGATGCCTGATCTCCCTGGATCTTCACCCACTCGAGATAACGAAATGTTTGATATGCTAATCGATTCGCCCGATCTTCAATCAGATGACTGGAAGGTCTACCCTTGCGCTGTCATAAAAAGCGCGAGCGAGGATCTTATTATCAAGAGCGAAATCAATGATTGGTACGAAAATGGATCCTATGTTCAATATGCAGAAACGAATATTGAGGATCTGATTAATGTTTGTATACGTTTCAAAAGTAAGATTAGACCATGGATCCGCATCGAGCGCCTTATTCGCGATATTCCGACACAGTCGATCACCGCCGGATATTCCAAAGTGACGAATTTGAGACAAGTCATCCAGGATCGTATGAAAAAACAAGGTGCACAGTGTCAATGTATTCGTTGTATGGAAATTAAAGATAATGGGCATTTGCTCCATGTTGGTAAATTAGTCGTTCGTAAATATGCGGCTTCCCAAGGCATAGAATATCATATTTCGTATGAGTTCGAGAAAGAATATTGGACATGGTATTATCTGGGGTTTTGTATTTGGTGGATCATGAATGGTCTAATCGGGCGAACCGTATATTATGGAGGACATCGGGATCTTTATGCAGGGCTATTTGGGTTTCTACGTCTACGTATCGATCCGACGCCAGGCCTAGGATTAGTAAACGAACTAAAAGGTTGCGGTTTGATTCGCGAAGTCCATGTATATGGTCTTTCAACCAGCGTGGGCTCGACAATGGAAAAATCATCACAACATAAGGGGATTGGACAACTCTTGATGAAAGCCGCAGAAGATATCATCAAGAAACATGGCCTGAATAAGGCGGCCGTGATCGCAGGAATTGGATCCAGAGATTATTATAAAAACAAGTGTGGATATCAACTCGACAAATACTATATGATTAAGAATTTACAACAATAAAACACGCTATCGTTTTGCTTTATCGTTATTGATTTGTTCATCCTTTTTTACATATTGTTTTGACAAAGCATATTGACCACACGGACCACAATGATCTTCATTTGATAAATCTATTTTTTGAGTGGTTTTAATATCACAATACTCGTTGTTCCATCTACCCATTGGCTTAACTGGTTGTTTTGGTAATAAATTCTTTAAGAACGATAATATCGGTTTCATAATAATTATATTATAGTGTACTCTTTTTAAGCAATTTATCGAATAATTGTGCCCCGTAAAAAATTGAAATTCTTTCTTGTTGTTGTTTTCATGTAAACTAACATTCGAAAGCATCGAAAATGGCTGAATTTACTATCCCCAAAGTCCAACTGGAAAGAGAGTCCGTTGGCAATATTACGGAATTTACTTTATCTAACGAAAATCAAATCGCGAAAACCCACTCCGTCCGGATCACGAAGGGGACGGAGCAAATGTCCAAGGGGCAAGATTATACATATTCGGGCAGCGCGCTCACGGATATATTCGACGAATTTCATTATGCGTGCGTGTTCGATGGCCATGGTTCCGATAAGTGCATCAACTTTATACGGTCCATCCAAAAAGATGAAATGGATCAAATCATGCGCTCTCCAGATCCAGTTATGGCCATGGTAGACATAGTTCACCACATGGCCCATATCCAGAATTACGAATCGTCTGGCTCCACGATGTGCATGGCACGCGTCTTCAGTGACCGAATCGAGATCATCAACTGTGGCGACTCCCAGGCAGCCGTTTACAAAAATGGGGAAATGATCTTCTTATCGGAGGAACATAACGGATTCAATCAGGCAGAGTGCGAAAGGATATTGGCTATGGATCCGAGTATTTATTTTACGGATTCACGAAACATCAAGGTTATCTCTGATACACAAATCCGAACCATTCCCTCCAAATACATTCACTTTATGAATGGCTCTCAATTGGCTCTCACACAAGCACTCGGACATTGTGAGAGGACAGGTTATCATTCCACGGTTACTACCATTCCGATTGAACCGGGCCAAACGTATAAGGTCGTGATCGGCAGCGATGGTCTCTGGGATATGATGATGAGAGACAATGCGGAAGATATGAATCGTTTGGCAAACATGTCTGGTGAAGAGATCACGAGGGTTGCTGTGGACCGATGGCTTCAACAATGGGAAATGAGTCATTACGAAACGCCAGATATCGTGTCGTTTAGAGGAAAATATAGCCGTTCGGATTGTGACGATGTCTGTGCAATTGCTCTGGATATTCAGCCCTTGTAAAATAGTGTTTCCATATTCGATTTAGATACCATCATATATTTCGTTTCTTTATCCATCACACTATATCCAATTAAAAAATTATCTGACTTCTCAAAATAAACAAATCCTAACGTATATTCTACTGGATTTTTTTCAAAGGTAAATAACCTCGAACATCTCTTCAATTCAAACGTCTTTGCATCTAATACAACGACAATATGATAATAATAACGACGATTTTCATAACTCACCACATGACAAATAAACCAAATTTCGTCATTTATCAAAAGTCCGTTTGTAGATCCCCTAACCCTTTTGAAAAGCGAAGGTGTGGATATTTTATTTGTGATCTCTAATTCCGTGAGTGGTTTATTACGCTTATCGATTAATTTTTTAGAGTGGCTAATATGGTTTCCTACTGTGAGCGGATACCATTCATAGATCATTTTTACCTCGCCTTTTTCTGTGGGAAAGAGAACCCAATTCTTCTCTATTTTTCGTTGGTTCTCAATAGTTACAATATTAGATACTGTTTGTCTTGATTTTAAATTTACGATCCCCGATTCTACGGATACACCATCATCTACGCCGCGATTGGCCGAAAAATGGATTTTTCCATTTTTCGGTAATAAACGTATATCTTCTAGGCCAATATACATGCCATCATATATTTTATCATATCCTAATTCAAATTCGTTATTTAGCGTCCATTTGTCCTTTTCAATATCGATCACAGAGATGACGTTTTTCGTGATGACGTTTTGTTGGTTTATGTAGTTACCCGATTCATTAATATGATAATTGACAAACCGTGTGTTTACGATCAATTCGTTATCATCTATGCATATAGAAGGAGTACTCGGCACAAAAACAGAATTATCTATTTTTATACTCTTGCCGCAGTTTTGCAACAGTGCTAGGTTCTCTATATGAACGGCCATATCTTTCAATTGCCCCGTATAAAATTTATAATTACTTAATACATTACTTGAAATCGGGTCTGTAACAAGAGGATGCATGAGAACCTTCATACATTTTTGATGAAGATCGTATTCGTGGCGATTGATATAATAACCCATGATCGTCAGTTCATAATCGAGTTTATACTCATAGATATCATTATGTAAAAATAGAAAGTCGCGTGTTGTGTTCGTTTTGATCTGATAATCTGCCATTTCATAAAACTGATAAGCCAAACTATAATTACAATTTTGGCGATAATAGGATATCACTTCATAAAGGTTCTCAATTCTATTCGGATAATAGTTATAAGCCTCTAACCAATAGAAAACGGCATTGGGCATATCATTTAAATGTTTATAACAGTTCCCAATAGAGTAAAACGACTGCCACACTTCTTCTTTCCAGCCACCAATTTGCACACGTTTTTTAAATGTTTCGATTGCATTTTCATACTGTTTTGCATCACGATAACTATTTGCCAAATAGAAGGTATATCTCTCATTATTGGGGAGATCTTCGAGACCTTTCTTTAATAATTCAATATCTCTTTCGAATTTGTCGGTCTTACATCCGCCATCCCCAATATCATCAATAAAAAACACATCTTTTTGAAATGCATCGGTATATGAATCATCCTTTAATTTTATATATTCATGCGTCACACCCCAATATGAAAATAGAGGGTCGTTTTTGAGTACACGGATGTTTTTATAATAGAAGGATTCTGTGCCTTGATATACATAATAGGCGTCTTTTGTGAGTCCATCCTTGAGAGTTTTTATGTCAGTGGTTGGATTGATTTTCAATATCATATCCGCATCTAGTAATAAAATATAATCCGCATTTTCCATATCATTGCATTGTTTTAGCGCATAAGAACGATTGAACCCAAAATCGATAAATGCTTTATGAACCACTTTTCCAGGCACGTCTTTCTCTTTAAAAAAGGCTTCAATGATTTCTACGGTATCGTCCGTGCTTCCTGTATCACAAATACAATAGGAGTCTATCAAAGGGAGAACCGATGTTAGGAGTCGTCTAATAATCTTGCTTTCGTTTTTTACTATCATATTCAGGCATATTTTAGGCATATACGAATGATATTTGAATAGTAAAAAGAGGATCAAGGGTTTATATTTTTTTCGATGGATATATTAATCACGACAATTCAAAATGGCATTTACACGTTTTCATGATGATCCTCATAGAATAAAAAAGCAACTTGAAGCGAGTAGTTATGCAGGCAGATATTACATGGACGTCCCTGGACAAGGAGTGAATTTACCCTTTTTGGAAGATCCCAATATTCGCCTTCAAAAATGGGGTGCCAATTTACATAGAAACACAGTAAACTTAGAAAGCGATTTATTTGGCATGACCCGTCCTTATAACCGTGATTTGGTAGACCTGAATGATTATAAAAATAATATTGTCAATGCACCATCAGTTCAATATAGAAGCGAAAATCCCTTTGTAGAAGAGAGTAGAGCGACACACCCTGCATGGATGTATAAAGATTTAGAACAATCACATTGGGAATATCCATTTTTGAATCCCCAACATGGTTTAGAAAAAGGCTTTCATGAAAATATTCAAACACGCATTTTAGAGAAAGATTATTTTGTTCCCAAGATACCTATTGTCAACGGCATGAGCGAAACCGAATACTACTTATCTGGTCACACAGTATGTACTGGCGGAAAACGGGAATGTTCAAAGCGATAAAATGTATTCCGCAAAAATATTATATATAGTTAATATAATTATATATTATAAGTCATTATGGAATTTGCTATACCAGGCGTTGCACTTGCATTAGCATATGTTGTTACCAACCAGTCCAAAAAAAAAGAAGGTGAAACTTTCACGAATCGAAGTTTATTACCCAATGTAGATATTCCCAATCGAAATTATCCTGGCGAATATCCTATTGTATCTACCGATACCGATTTGACGTCTCAATTATCAACAACGAATCAATACGATAATGCAGGCGGAACCTATACTGATAAATATTTCAATCCTAACATGAATAATGCCAAACCTGATAATCAATTACAATTCTATTCTTTAACTGGCGATAAAGTGGACGCCAGTTATTTTGAACATAACAACATGGTACCCTTTTTCGGTAGCCATCTTCGTTCTCAAGTGGCCAGTGCGAACACGGCGGAAAGTATTCTTGATACCTATTCCGGAGCAGGTTCTCAAACAATCGTCAAAAAAGAACAAGCGCCTATGTTTTCTCCTCATGAGAATTTACAATGGGCTCATGGTGCTCCTAACGCAAGTGAATTTTTTCAATCACGTGTGAATCCTAGTATGAGAATGGCAAATGTAAAGCCATTTGCCGAGCAAACCGTGGCTCCAGGCCTAGGTTTGGGTTATACAAATGAGGGCGGGGCCGGATTCAATTCTGGAATGATGGCGCGTGATATGTGGATCGATAAAACCGCCGATCAATTACGTGTGGAAAATAAACCCAAGGCGACTGGATTAGGTTTATATGGGTTCGAAGGTCCTGCGAATAGTTATATCAAAACCAATGCCACCTATGAGCAAATGGGTATTATGGAAAAACATTTACCGGAACAAAGTTTTGCCCTTGATCAACGTGATATTAACAATGCATCAGGTCAACGCGATATTGGGCGTTTGTTTACTACCATGGGTGTGGGGTCAGCGAGCACTGCCCGTGCCGAACATATCGATCGCTATGTATCGCGCCCCGAAACTGCCATATCCTATAGTGGTATTGCGGGTGCTCAAAATCCAGCGAATTACGTGCCTGGCGAATATATGCCAAGTCATAACCAACAATTGGGCCAAGTTCAAATGGGCGTGGCTAACGCGAATGGACGCAATTATGCTACGGATGCGGATTATGAAATCAAGGCGAAAATGGCCTATCCGAATAACCGCACATCCAATCGTCAAGATAATTACTTTGGAATGGTGGGAGGCAGTTTGGGCGCTGCAGTCGCACCTTTATTGGATATGTTAAGACCATCTAGAAAGGAGAATGTCATTGGCACATTACGTCCTTATCAAAATCCCGGAACCACGGTTCCACAATCCTATATTTTCAATCCCGCGGATCGCCCCACCACGACCATTCGCGAGACGACGGAGAACTCGAAGTTCCATATGAACGTAAATGCCAATCAATTAGGGGGCGCTTATCAAGTTACGGATCAACAACCTGTGGATACGTATCGTCAAGAAACTAGTGATTTCTATTATGCAGGAAACCCTAGTGCAGGTGATGGGTCCAGACAGCCCACCTCCTATGTTGCGGGGTATAACCAACGTAATAATAATATTAAAGCGAGTACGATCGATGGATATATGGTACAAGGCAATATGTCATTAATGAATAGCGATATTAATATGCGGGAGGTCGCACGTGACGGCATGTTAAAGAATAATCGCGCTGTCATGGGAACTATGCCTGCTCAATCTCCTGATATTTCTAACTTTGGAAGAGTGGCCGGAAATAGTAATACCCTCTATCAAAACATTCAAATGGATCGTAATACACCTGATATTAATAGTGCCTTAAAATCGAACCCTTATGTGGTGGATTATAGAAGTGCGTTATAAAATATATAAATAAAATATAATTATTTATATATTATGGGGTGTGACTATTACATTCTAAAATTTTTGCGTATCCATTATAGCGATGTCGACTATTTAGAGATTGAATTAGGGAGAGAAAGGGGATATTATGACGACCTTCAGTTTGATGAAGATGCAGATGATTATGAGGAAAAAGTAAATGAGCATATTAAAGAGGTTTTAACTCCTAAAGAGGCACCTATTACTATATACATCAATAACAGTTTCAATAAATCATCGTGCGAATCAAAATACAAAACTCTTATAGAGGATGAATTGAATGATCACGACAAACAGTGGTCTGATGTGATAAAAGTGATCAAAGTAGAGGAAAGGCGGGAAAGGTAGACCCTTGAAACTCTATTTTGCATTAAAATGTATGTTTAATTTAGTTATGTCCTTGCTATTATCAATATTGATTTTAAATAACATTGGATTGTCAGTATCTGTATTCGCAATTCCAATGCTATTGAATTGATCGTCGTAAATTTTTCCCATTCGTATAATATCTATTTGATTTTTTGTCACAGTGTTCTTTGAGACATTTTCATTTTCGCCATCCTTCAGATATTTGAAAACTGGCCCTGATTTATCAAATGTCATTTTCAAATTAAATTTAATAGGAAACATGTCCTTTTTATGTTTGTCCTCACTAGGACCTCCTGGAATAGGAGCCGGTTCAATCGATATAATCGTTTCCTTTGTTGGATCCATGGTTAATGTGACGGCCGATGCATCATTCATGGTAAAATGAGATTCGGTTTTATCGAAATTCGTTTGTATTTGGAAATATCCATTGGGATTCGGATCTGATTGAGGTTTCGTATTATCTTTTAATATAATTTTTGCATTGATCATAACGTTTGTTCCTGTTGCAACATTCTCTATGGGCGATGCGCTCGTATTGCCCGTGACAGTGACATTACCTGCAATATTATCTAATCCCTCGCGCCCGACACTGTATAGAGAATTCAATAAAAAATAACCTAGGAAAAGTATCAATGCTAGATAAATAATTTTTAGATAGGAAGAATGTTTGGCCATATTTATGATAGAATGAGATATTTATTATGACACTAAATATTTCATCAACGTTTATTAAACTCTGGTTTCGATGCCAAAATCATAAGATGGTAGATTTTATTTAACATTGCCAGGCATTCTCTTGTGGTTCGGGGATAGTTTAGTTTTTCAATTACTTTTATGGCACTTTCGCATCGACTCACAAAATTAACGATCTCGCGGATTTTATCCGGTTTGCACATGGTTTCTCTGACTCTATTTCGGCATGTGCGCAAAATGTCTATATTGAATCGTTCTTCTGATTGATCGGGAATGCTATTCACAATATTATTATTTTTATAAATCTTGCGTCCTATATCTTCAATGTAAAGAGAAATGCATCTTGATATGGTTTTTAGTTTGGGGAGACGGACCTTCTTAAATAGGAATAGTTCCGACGCATATTTGCTATTAATTAATGTAAATCTCATATTCGGTGTATATAAGAATTCCCAGATATATCGAACAATATCTTCGGGCATCGAATTCAACCTTATCAATGCGAATTCTTCATTCTTCCTTTCCCTTGCATCTAGTGTTTTAGAATGACGAACCATTGATTTTTTCCGTTCTACGGCATCTTCTATTTGTTTAGACTCGTTCGTTAGGTTTTTGCGACATTCTGATATCAATGTGGAAATATGATTTTCCATAATATTCAAATATTGCTGCCGATTCAAATTGGAGTTCCGTAAAGCATCGATATCTTCAATTCCCTCCTTAAAATATCTCCACTGAATCAAAGTGTATTTTATGGAGTTGTTTTCGCATAATTTATTAAACTTTCTCGTTAATGTGTTCTCTATATACGCCTTGTCTCCAACACCTTCGTATTTTTGATGCGTCGTTTCCAATTCTTCCATTTTTTGTCCTAATGCGTTTTGACATCGTTCATGATCAATTTTTTCCAGTATCTGTATCATAAGAATGTAAGATAATAAATAGCGCCAATTGCACTTGCGTATGCTAATACCCAAGTGGCAATATTTAAAGCATTGTTACAGTAATCGTTTTCGGGCGTTTCTAAATCTTCTAATTGATTTAATGAAACGTATTCTTCAAATAAAGGGGGGTGATTGACGGTTCCGTACATAATAGTTTTATAAAATGGTTAGGTTTTATACTTATTTTATAAGTATATTATAAGAGCCTATGATTATTAAAACAGAAGAAAAAAATGGTATAAAAGTTTATACCGTTAAAAAAGATTATGATGATGCCGTTATGGAACGTAAATTAAATAAATTCATAAAACCCGAGCATATAAAAACGATTATACGCGACGATGCCGATGTTTTTACCGAAGAAGGAAAACTTTTACTCAGATTTAGAAAGAAAGTCTTGAATGCCGAACACACCAAAGATTTTTATGAAAATATTAAGGCGTTTGCTAAGAATGTCAGTTCGAATCGCGGTAATGCCACTGGTAGTAAAACGAGACATATTGGCACCAATCCCAAAGTGATGTCCAATATATTCGGCTATTTTGATAGATGGTCACCATCTCAAAAACTAATATTCAAGAAACTAGGTAAAACACCTTCGGTTTCTGTGAGAGAATGTCGTTTTAATCAGATGTATCCTGAGAAGTATAAAAAAACAATCCCTCTCATCCAAGACATTGATCGTCAGTATGAAAAATTAACGCCTGACCAATATAAAGCGCAGCGTAAAAAGGCCAATGAAACCCATTTCAAAATTCCCGATACTTCATTTACTACGGTAACAACAAATATGAATTATCAAACATCAATTCATACTGATAAGGGCGATGATGAAGAGGGGTTTGGTAATTTAGCCGTGATCGAAGAAGGAGATTATACAGGCGCCGAAACCTGCTTTCCTCAATATGGCGTGGGCGTAGATGTGAGAACCGGCGATATTTTATTTATGGATGTCCATGAGCCACATGCCAATTTACCCATGCATAAAAAAGATAAGGACACTATTCGTTTATCTATTGTGTGTTATTTAAGAAAAAAAGTATGGTTAAATTCCAAGAATAAAACACGTAAATTCTATGAAAACCACAAACGCACAATGAAAAACATGAAGGGCAAATAAATTCGTTTATATTTATTTATTATTATATACGAATTAGATATATCATGAGCACCCAAGAATTCCTTTTTTCGGATCCCAATTCATCTTATCAGATCACATTAGAGAATAATATTATTTTAACTCTTCAAATAGTAACCAATTCCCTCGCTATGATTTTTTTTAGGGATAGCCAAGGAAATGTAACCGACGTGCCACCCGCACTCGCCATTTATGGATATGATCCAGTCACGAATGTAAAAAAAGAAATATATACCATGCCCGGAACACATCAATATGGATTATGCTGGACGGATAATTATACAATCTCCTATAAAAATCAAACTGTGTTTACTATCACAAATAAACGTGCTTGGGATCTGTCGGCCAATAGCCCCATCACACCATATTCTCCATAACTTTGATTTACCATCCTCTACCCCAGCAGAACAATCCAACGAAAGTTTTACCATCGGGGTCGGTCAACGTACCATAGTCATTACGATAAGCCTCATAGTCATGAAACTCATCGTATCCCTCATCCTCTTCATCGAGAGGCGCTTCAGTCATATCCTTGGGCCAAGACGTATGAAATGGACCCTCATATACCTTTCCGTTTGCAAACGTCATTGTCCCATAACTGGGCGATCCATCATCATTAAGATCGCCATCAAAATAATCGCCGTTCGGATACACCTTCGTGTGTTGTTTTTCCACTTCAGGCTTCTTCCATGCCATAGTTTGCATGGAGGGCGTGTTGGTAGAAAGCGACGGGAATTGATCCGGGGTCAACTTAACGAGAGGCGCTCTATTCTTCTGGAAAGAGTTCTTGGTGATTTTGCTCATGTTGCTTGCTTTTGTTTAGAATATATTTGGAATGCTTTTAGTTTTCAATTTTTTATCGGCATTATATAAATAAATGTCTATTCCAAGAGTTGTCGGTGAAGGAACCTATGGATGTGTTCTAAAACCGAGTTTAAAATGTAAAGGAAAAAAAAATATATCGTATGAGAACAAAGTTTCAAAGGTCATATCCAAATCAAATGCAAAAGATGAATTAAAAGAATATGATAATGTGGATAGAGCGGATAAAAATGCCGATTTTTATTTAGGAAAACCAGAATCTTGTAATATCGATGAGAAACTAGTTTCTAATACGAATGCTATTCAACAATGTAAAATAGGTAATGATGTATTACAAAAGTTAAATGCGTACAAACTCATTTTGATGGGCGATGGTGGAGTAAATATTGTCACTTATGCTGAATCCGTAAAAATGTGGGTGAAAAAAGAGGTGAATACTAGAAGATGCGAGATCTTTGCCTTGGAGGCTCTTCGATTATTTGCAGGGCTTATTAAATTTAAAGAACATGGTCTCATACATCATGATCTCAAACCACAGAATATTGTGTATAACGAAGAAGAAGAACGCCTGAATTTCATCGATTTTGGTGTGATGCAAGATAAACCGAAATCTATTGCTGCCGCTAGAAGAAGTGGGTTTCGTTTCAGTATTTTTCATTGGTCTTATCCATGGGAATGTCAATTTTTAGATATGCGTAGTTTTACCTATTTAAAATCAAAAAACTCTTCGCAGCGAGCAGCGACGATTGATAAAGATATTAACGATTTTGTGAATCGAACACAAACTAGAACGGCTCAGCATTGGCATTGGTTTTTTGGTTATGCATTAGACCCTGATATGCCAAATCGAGACGAATATAGATCGCTTAGAAGTATATATTTTAAAGATTATAGAAACTTCTTAGGCAGTAGTTTTGATTATATGCCCTATGATGGATTTGTGGAGAAATGTTTAGATACAGTCGATATTTATGGATTAGGATTTACGTTGATGCATTGGCTAATACATGCAGAGAAACATTTAGATAGTGACTTTGCGGCTAAAATATATGCTTTGTTTTATCAAATGCTCACACCTGATTTAAATGCGCGTTTACGCATTGAACAAGCGACTGCTCAGTATGAACATATCCTTATTGAAAGTGGGCTATTGGAAAAACATAAGAAGGAAATCCAAAATCACATTGTAGTAGATGCTGGAAAACCACAAAAACCCGATATTATGAAACAATTGGATAAGGCGGGTGTGGATTTGCCAATGCCAAAGGAAATTGCCGAACTGGAACCAGGTGAAGATCCGTGTCCAGATGGGAAAGAACGAAATCCTAAAACAAGACGCTGTATCAATACATGTAAACCAGGATATTCTAGAGATGAAAACTTTAACTGTAAGAAGAATAAAACGGCAAAAATGGCTCCTATTAAAAATGTTGAGGCAAAGGCTTGTAGAGACGATCAAGAGCGCAATCCGAAAACAGGCCGTTGCGTAAAACTTTGTAAACCAGGCTATTCTAGAGATGCGAATTTTAACTGTAAAAAGAATAAGACCATAAAAAATAATAAATTTTTTAAAGAATTAAAACGATGCAATGACGATCAAGAGCGCAATCCGAAAACCGAGCGTTGCGTAAAAATATGTAAACCTGGATATTCTAGAGATGCCGATTTTAAGTGTGTCAAATCGAGATAAATGGTTTTGCTATGTCATATACTCCATATGACATAGTATTTTTCAAACTTCTTATACAAAGCGATTTACGCAGTCATTGATTTTTCTACACTCATCTTCTGTAAACATCTTTCGCTGATTGGCGATTTTCAAATAAATCAATAGCACATTAAATGCGTTATTTACTTCTTTAAATCTGGCCTCTTTTTCTTGTATTTCTGGATCGACTTGTTCTTCGATTTCATGAGTAATATTGTTTTGTTCTTGTTCTTGGTCCTGTTCTTGTTCTTGTTCTTCTTCATGCAATTCATTTTCTTCGTCGGAATCATCTAATGTCACACGGCTTTTATGTTGTGAGTTGCCCATAAAATAATTTATAGTATCTGTTTATAAATTATTTTACCTAATTTTCCTTATTTCTAATCGTTTTTCTCTTGCCCGTCTTGGTTCTCTTTTTCGTTTTATTCTTTGGTTCGGCCATCTCTTCCTCCTCGGAACTGTTAGAAGACATCTTCTTTAATTTTACCTCTGTCATTCCATTCTTTCTATGGAAAATGGTAATGATATCGGGATATGTTTTTTTAAGATAGGCGGCGGCCTTCTTATTCATATCGAACCGATCTTTACCTAAACCTCCTACAGAATTGAATTTTGTCTTTGGAGTTACATTATTGTACCTTAGAACTCCGCCATCCTTCTTAAAATAGAGTATGGATTGCTCATAATCTTCCTTCCCTTCTGACTGCTCAGAGGGTTCCAAATCTTTATCATGGCGATTAATAAATCCACGCAACACCCCAATGATGAATTTTAAATCTGTGGTCACCTTATCCTTCATAAAAAAGGCATTATTTACGGGATAAATACCCCATATAAATAATTTCTCTTGGTGAAGGCGTTGAAAAGCCTCTTTGAAAAACTTATCGATATCCGTCATTTTGGTTAACTTGGTAGAACTCTGAAATTTGAAAAGCGCTTCTACATCATCATCGATCGATACAACATGTTCGCCTTCTTTGAAATATTTTACCATAAATTTACGCTGGTTGGCGATGCCCTTTACACCGACTACGAGTTTATGGTACATGCTTTTGGGGATTTCTTTTTCATAGATCTCCTTTTCTTCCTCATTGGCTAAAAAGATATAGATTTTCGATGGACTCACGCCTCCATCAATAAGGGTTTTTAATGATTTTTTTTCTAATATTTCATGTCTTTTATATGTGGGAATTGCTACTACGTATCCTGGCATTCTAATTGTATAGTATATCGTTATAAATTATCTTGTTTCTAAATGAAAAAATCTAATATGTCTAAGTCTACTATCCCTTTATAGTTTGGCATAATCATAAGCCTTATCTGTAATCAATATGCTATCAACATCGTCCACACGAATATTGTAAAGCACGGGATGAATTTGGTAAGATTCCTTATCATATTCCGCGACTTGTAGTTGTGTGATCCGATTGTTATTTTTTTCGATGTTTGCGATATAGCATTGCTTCAACCTTCCGTGAATATTACAATAAATATGCCAGCCTTGCATCAGTATATCGTGATAATCGTGTATATTGATAAAGTTTACATAGACGCACTTTTCTTGTCCCCATGACTTATTCCCGCGATTCACATAATCATATGTGATCACGCGAATAGTTCCTTCATAACGCTTGTTCGCGTTTTCGTATTTCGGCCTCACGATGACTGAGTCGTTAACAGAAAGATTATCGATAGTTGTTCTCCTGGGAGTCATTATGAAGGAATTCTTTTAGTTTACTATAGATTGTGTATAGAAATCATATTCAATTTTTTCTATTGGGGCAAATTAGGCTAAAAATTGAATACCTTTTCGTTCGTTCAAAACTTGTAAACAAACCAATTATGGATCCACCAACTGTACTACAAATTGCTAGGAGCGCTTTGTCCCCCTATGTCACAAATTGTAACACCGGAAATGTATATGAGATTTGGCATATTCTGGTTCTCGTTCGTCAGATGGGTCTCACGAACGAAGATATTACTACATTGGATTCCATGTTTCAGAACATGGAATCCCTGGGGCGTGGTAACATCGGCACCGTGGCCAATGTTGCCAAGATCCTGGCTGTCCCAGTGGGCGCTGGACTCCGGTTTCATGGACGCCCTATCAAAAACATTCGAAACGCCACGCAGACCGATGGCGATGGAGGCACGGGCGATTTGATCCTAATTTGCGATGACGACAGTGAGTTATCGATTAGTGTAACTGGCAAGATCAATGTGAAAAAGATCGAAAAGTGCCTCACAAATCCATCTTGCCGGCGCTTAGGTTGTAGCGATGCCGAGATGGCCTTGATCAAAGAGATCGAAAAGGCTGCTCCTGCAGAACTATTGGTCGAGTTGATCGGCAAATTCGGGGCGGATCGAACTATGTGGCCATCCACGAAGCGACTCGTTACTACCACCGCAACGAGTTGTGCGAATCGTGCGGCACAGATAACCGTAGACCGTTTTAACAGTCTTGCAGATGAAGATAAGCGCCGAATCATGAATGACGTACACCACCTTGAGCGCGCACCAGCGGATTATCTTTGCATCGTGAATCGGAACAAACTCATATACTACCATTTTGGAGCGCCCACGATGGATAAGGATACGTGGATTCCCAGGGCCGTCGTGCGCGGCATATATATCGATGTCTTCCACGAAGAAAAACAAATCTCTTTCACACAGGTCAAGTTCAATAATGGGATCGGGAGTTCTTTGCGTAGTTCCTGGAATCTCAATGCCATGTTAACGAATCTTTACAACATGACCTTGATCGCTAGCCCGTTTGCTTAGAATAGCGGTTGCCCAAGGATCAAAAACCTAGCACACCGTTCAATCATTGTAACGTTTACTGCATTTCCTATTTGTTTAAATACTGTTTTTTCATTGAATTGAAATCCATCCGAAAAGGATTGGAGGCGCAATAATTCGCGCGCCGTGAGTTTCCTACTCTCCGGGCCATAAATGGGTGTCGTATTCATGGCTACCAAAGTCGGGATATAGTTCAACCGTTTTACGCGAATTCCTGATGCGCGTGGCGTCCATAGTACATTTTGCATGCAATCGGTTGGCAATGCATCGCCTGCTTGCCATTCGAATTTCCTCACTGCTCCTATCCAATTTGCACATTGTCTAGATTCTTGTAGCCATGGCTCCAATAGTGCTTGGTTCGTTCGATAAAACTCCCGATTCTTATCTATCCAATTCGTATACTTTTGATAGAATGCTGGATCAGCCCCATTATTTTGGTTATCCCACCAATCCGTCCAAATCGGATACTTCGGAATAGCAATGCCATGTTGTATACAAAGTCTTATGAATGTATTCCATACTTTTTCTACATCCTTCATTTTGCCATCGATGACATGTTTATCGTTATAATCCTTTTCGCTCGGTTTGACAACCGTGCTAATCATTTTCGTGAGTGTGAGTTTCGGATCCTTGGGGATTTCTGGCAGTGTGTGTAGTGGCCCCAAATCCTTACGTTTACACATGATAATCACACGTTCCCTATTCTGTGGGATATTAAAATGCAACACATTCAAGATGAGCGGTTCCACATAGGTGTGATATCCCAGCAATTCAATATTGTCCTTGATTACCTTCCATGTGTTTCCATCATCATGTGACGATAAATTGCGCACGTTTTCTAAAATTAGATACTTGGGTTTATGATGTTGCGCAATTTTACAGATCGTAAAGAATAAGTTGCCGCGATCATCATCGAAACCGCGCTGTTGCCCCGCTTTCGAAAAGGGTTGGCAGGGGAATCCCGCACATAGAATATCAAAACGTGGGATTTTGGCGATATCTACTTTCTTAATATCCCCGTCGGGTTTCATCCCGTAGTTTTTCTCATATACTTTACGACATTCCTCATCTTTATCTGATGCATAAACACACTGAAAATGGAGTTTGGAAAGTGCTTGATGGAAGCCACCGATGCCACAGAATAGATCGATGAAACGTGTTGGCTTAGGTACCTTGATCTTGAAATGTTGATTTGTATAGACGATTGCGTTTTTGATATCTGTCATTCGTTTTGTATTGATAGAATAAAGAGATCTTATTATATCAATTTTTTAACGATATTCGTGTATTGAAATAATATGTCAATAATCCTTGTAGCAAAGCAAACACGCACATTACCACCACAATTTTTACCCAATCTTTTTTGCTGGGTAGATCTAATTTTGTTTCTCTATCGCTAAATTTACCAATGTTATAGTGAATCAGATTCTCAAAAAGGTTTACGAATAAATATACGAAAAAAGATATAGCAATGACATGGAAGGCCGCTCCTGAAATAATAAACATTATATAGTAATACAGTGTTTATAAAAATTGAACTTGGTTTAATAAAGAATATAATTCATAACTCAATCACAATGCCGCTTTATTTTGGACTTCCTGTTACCTGCGCCGAAGCATTACGTCTATTTGGTTTAGATTTTGAAGACATAAAATACGAAACAATGCAAAAAAATAAGTTGACGGAGAATATGTACATGGATTGCTACTTTGTGGATTACTTGACCTCTTTCTTTAAACGTCAACAAATGGACATGAGAATATTTTACACAGATAAAGGACAATGCATTGTTGGTTATGAAATAAAAGAGGTATCCGTGTTTCAAAAGAACTTTATTAATGTTGACCACTTCCTAATTCAACTTGCGAGTTTGAAATCTTTGTTCTCTACAGAAACTGAGAAATGGAGATCAAATTTTAGAGAAGTTGTATTGGAACATTTGGAAGACGAACCTGAAACTGTCGAATTTCCAGAACCTTATATTATTGAATTTAATAATTAATCAGTGTTTACGTAAAAGCCATGAGTTTATCATAGTGCAATTGTGTCTCCTTAAACCCGCCGATGAACTGGCCCTTTAAAAAAACCATGGGGAACGTACGATACTCCTTTCCTATTTTATTTTCGATAAACTTCAAAAACCCTTCTTTATCTTCGATCAAGTACTCATCACAATCGATCATATTTACCGATTCATTTTTTAGAAGTGTTTTTGCTTTCGTACAGAAAGTACATCCACTCTTCGTATAGATCGAATATCCGTCCTTGGATGGCTCTTCGAAATCCATGTTTATATATTGTATTGTCGATATATTTTTATTAGGGTTTTTAGATTATGTTTTGTAAGTATATATAATAATAATAATCAATGGAATCAGCACCACCAACAAAAAAATCAAGAGATGGCGTAGGAACTCAGACTGCGGTCGGCGCTGCTTCTGTGGACGGACAAGGTCCATATGGTGATGGACTGAATTCTGATCAGGCTGATGCAGCCGCCGATGCCGCTTCTCAACAAACAAATTTAACATGTTATACACCTGACGATTTCGTTGAATCACAGAGTGTATTCTATGGTGATCAAACATCGCCAAGAGCGAATGTTGCACCATGTAGAGTGAAAGTCGATGAATTTTTTTATATAGACCCCAAAACTAATACCAAAACAAATTATGAAATACTTATTCCAAAAGAAGAAATACCAAGAATAATAGAAACAGCACAACAAATGTCGCCATTGTTAATCGACACACCTGATGACCGAATATATGAAAAAATAATTGTTCGAGAACCCTCATCACCAAGAATATACACATGGTTATTGATAGCAGAATTAGATACAAATGGAGCACCTTATTCAATATTATTACTAAGCGAAGTTAAGTCTCGACAAGAAATCGGAACTGCGCATTTAGATATGTATAATAGTTATAAAGGACGAAATGGGAGACCGCCATATCGTGTATATTTAGCAGGGGAATTAAAAGTAGAAAATATTGGGGGTGTAAACCATCTAACTTTTAATTTCCTTTCTGGGACGTTTATGTTACAAAAAACAATGGCCAATCCTATAAATGTTGCCAATAATTTTATAAATCTATATCTAGTAAGTTCTTTCCCCGGATTTGTAATATCATTTGATAGATCAAATAAGACATTTATAAACCCAAATAAAGGAATTGCCCCAGATGAAATGCAGCATTTACAGAATCTATTTACAGACACAGACTTTTTAAGAGTAAAACCTGCCAAAAATACAAAGCCAGCCCGACCTATATCAAGGGGTGGATCCAAAACAAAGAAACGTAAAACTAAGAAATCTAAAACAAAGAAACGTAAAACCAGAACAAGAAAATAGTGGGGGTTAACATCGCAATAAGGGTTTCTCGCGCTGTTCTTGTGACCAGTGCGCCTTATTAATATACAAATATTGACTTTCCGGATATTTAAAACAGAAGCCCCCCTCATAATCAATTCCATAAGAACGATATTTATGACCATCGATTTCAAAGGATTTATTGTTGGCGAGGTTCTCGGATGTGCCATATTTTTCTTTGTGGATCGATCGTATTGCCCTTGTAAACACGGCAGGCCCCGTCATTGCATGGATGTCATTCGGATAACGATTGTTTTTGATATTATCAACAATAGAATCAATGGTTCTCTTTAATATGGGATGTCCCTTATTAAAAACCAGCGCCCATTGTAAATACCATTCAAGATTTCCCTCCAAAGAAACTATCGCATCGTCATCTGGGTTCATAAGTTGGTCGAGTGGCTTCAAAATGGATGAGTCCATATCCAAATAGATACCTCCATATTTATATAACACTAAATAGCGCCAGAAATCTACTTTGGCGACAATAATATTGAGGCGGTTATAACAGTCTATAATATCGGCATCAAAATTATTGGTTACAAAATGTGTCATATCATAATCTGTAAATAAATGAAATTCATAATCGGGATTCATGGTTCTCATTTCATACATTTTTCTTTGGATTTGCGGATGCACGTCGATGGTGTGCCAACTTTGGTAAACGACTTTTGGAATGCCCATTAGCATAGCAATAAAAAATGGGTTTATACTATTTTATTTGTAATTATTTGACCTAATTCGTCGAGAACAATTTACACATATTGATCGCCTCCCTATTGATGCCGGGCTTCTCAAATAAGCGCGTGATCATTTCATCATCACGAAACCGGATCGTATAATCCTGCTGAATATTATTTCTACCGATGCGCCCCATCGCTTGAAGTGTCTTTTGTTGTGTCATATTCGTCAAGTCCTTACCAATAAAGCCATGGCAAAACTGATAGTTGGTTCCATACACATAATCCGTCGACGCAATAATGATAAACAGCCGTTGTTGTTCCGCCAATTGCTTCATGATTTCCATATATTGAGGGTTGGGAATATCTGTAAACATCCCAATGCCCAACATGAGCAGTACCTTAAAATGGTTTTCGATATTCAGACCCATGATGGTTTTTGTCATATCCTCGCCAATATTCGAAACGAATGCATTTTCGTGTATTTCGGAACCCGGTGCCCATATTTGTTGATGGGGTTTCGTGTTCGGAACGTACATCGGATCCAAAGCCACGGACCGGATCTCCTTTCTTAGTTTATTGATTTCGTCCATCCATGCCTGGGATTCATTACATAGCCGACCACTTTCTCTCACCGCCGTCTTCGAGTCCTTGGCGTTTTGTGAAGTATCCGTTTTTGACTCCTTGGCCAAAATCTGGCTTTCTAGTGCATCGATCCGCTTAGCGATATCCGCATTCTTATCGATCTTGACAAGTAAATTTTGGAACACGGATGCCGCAATATTGGATTGCTGGATATAAAATGCACCAATCTTGGATACATCCTCGGCCAAGAAGATGGTGGGACCATCAGTCAGCGTATATGCATCGGATGTAGTGATTTGAATTCCTGAAGGTGTTGTCGTTTTTGATGGCGTACACACGCTCGAAGTTCTAGATAACGCGCCTCCTTGTTTCGCGCCGGTTTCTTGAGTGCTTTTCGATTTAACTATCAGTGGTGCAGGGGCATTACTGTTAAATTTGCGCTTCCTGCTCATTTGACATGTCTTATAAATAAGATCCCAATTCTCACTCTTTATGTGGAGTAGCAAATTCAAGTAGTACTCCTTCAAACTATTCATGGTAATATCCGTGATCTTCCCCGCAAAATAAGAGTCGATCGAATATCTTTCCTCCATGAACCTGTTTTCGTTGATATATTCGACGAATTGGATGATCTCTCTCAAATCGAAATATCTCAGTAGTGTCTTGTTTTGCTCACAGTAACGAGCGCAATCCAACATCTCACTATGCTCACTATACATATAGTGTGGCAATATGCAATAGCCATCTTTGTTTAGAATGGGAATCGATTTCCTACAGTCGAAACTGGTTATCGTATGGAGAACCGCGCCATCAAACTTTTCCCGGAAGTCATCGAAAATTGGGTGAATTTCATCCATGGAAGGCAACGTAGCACAAGAGAGGACCATCGTGGGAATACGATTTTGAGACCAGTTTTGATGAATCTTTTCATGGAGTGCATGATCCTCATAATCCATCGTGATCGTGGGCTCATCCCAATAAGTAATAATTGTCTCCGCTGGATTAAATGCTAGCATATAATGCATGGCCGTGATATAGGACTGGACATCACAAATCATGATCTCCACGTTATCTCCCACACTATTATCTACCTTTCCAATCCCACCCGAACGGCGATTTTTGGTATAGTTGATCGCCGAGAAATAATGGAGACGGATATCGGATGCCGTTTCACACCCAAACGCAAATGCCACTTTCTTCTCCATCGAAATCGCGGACTTGGCTAGAGCAAGTCCAATATGACGTGCTACACAAACGAAAATGATACGATAACCACAGGATAGGCCGATAGGTGATAGGGTTTTTCCAGTGCCCGTGGGTGCCGTATATAAGATCAGTTTAGGTGCGAATGTCGATGTGTCGCTAGGAGGCCTGCAAACCGTATATAGTTCCTTCTGATGCTTAAAAAGGGCGCGATCCTCGTATTTCAAAAGGTAGTGATTCTTTTCGATGAATTCATAGGCGTTCGTAATGATCTCGCTCGCCTTCGTGAATCCATTCACAAAAGTCACGACTTGGTCTACGAATTGAACCACGTAGCGGTTTTGGTTATGAATCGACGCCTTCTTCAACTGTAGAATGGTATACAAGTAAAAGGCGTATTTTTGTTTTCTTTTTATGATTTGCTTCATTAATTCTTTTGTCAGATCCAACAGTAGGTACTCAAAAATGTTAGGCTTGTTCAACTGGATATTACTCTCCAAATTTTGGATACGAATAGAATCCGCGCTTTTCAATGATTTTAATTCGCCACCACTCGCGAAACTGGCCATAAACTTAGATAGGGGGGTATCCTTTCCATATTTATCAATGATATGCTGGACATCCTTCTCAAAATACTTCTTATAGAGAAAGTACTCGGTTTCGGGCGTCTGCTCGATCTTAATGAAGGAATACATCGACTGCTTATCATTGGAGTGATAGTTTACATCGCTATAACCTTGATTCATCAGGGCGAGAATCTTTTTTTCATTGTCCGAAACAGGAATCTCGATGGTTTCCCATTCGCGTTTCGTTAATTTATTCTGTGTCAAGTCCATGTTGAATGTATTGGCGTTCTATAAGGTTATTCATAAAATAACTTTATGTTGGTTATTCAATTTTTTCGTAGAGTATCAATATTTTCGATAAACCAACGGATTGTATCTTTTATACCCTGTTCTATTGGCGTAAATTCGAAATCGGGGAATAATTTCATTAACTTTTCATTATTCGCCGTCTTTTTATATTGGCCATCCGCCGATTCCTTATCAAAAACCATACGATGTTCGTACTCGAAATTTTTCGCTATTATTCTGGCAACATCCTCGATCGATACTTCAGCGCTTTCCGGAACGGATAAAATAATTGAATCCTTGAATACGTGTGGTGCGTAGAGAACCGCCAATATGAGTTTTGCCAAATCGACGGAATAGATAAATTGTCGAAGCGGCTTCCCGGAGCCCTTGATCACGAAATCCTGGTCGGCGTTTTTCGAGATATAACATTTATGAATCAATGCAGGGAGAACATGCGCGTCTTCCAAATGAAAGTTGTCGTGTTTTCCGTAGATATTGGTGGGAATGATAC
>Ga0114976_10000506_pt1 | contig 24408 bp, 20 predicted proteins | sample S_130805_EF_Meta_FD_87319 | JGI IMG/M metagenome (GOLD analysis project Ga0114976, IMG submission 87319) | Freshwater microbial communities from Lake Simoncouche, Canada to study carbon cycling - S_130805_EF_MetaG | ecosystem: Environmental > Aquatic > Freshwater > Lake | place: Lake... | reverse complement strand
TCGGACAAACTCCAGGTTCATCGCGCGCGGCATGTAGACCGGCAGGACGGGCATCGCCGTCAGCGCGCCCAGCCGTTCCATGGCCTGGGCCGCGACCAGGCCGAGCACGCGCATGGCGCGGCGGGCGGCGCGGCAGAGCCAGTAGTCGAGGCGCTTCAGGGCCTTCGGCGCATCCGGGGCGCGGGCCATGCCGACCAGGCGGGTCCAGAGCCCGGCCTGGGCGAGGCGGCGGAAGTGGCGGGAGATGGTGTCGGGGCTGCCGGCCAGCGCCGGCACCGCGCGCCAGGGCCGGCCGGTGACGGCGATCTGGAGCATGGCGTTGATCCGGCCGCGGGCGTCGCGCAGCGGGCGACCGCCATAGGTGACGCGGCGGAGTTCCGGCTCGATGACGGCCCATTCGGCGTCGGAGAGCGGGGCCCAGGGGCGGGGCGGGGTGAAACGGGCGGTGGTGTTGGCGGAGGGGTTGTCGATGGGGATCTCGGGCATGGGGGTGGCTCCCGCGCGGGGCCATCAGTATAGAGGCATATTTTCTTATGTTCAAGAGATCATCGCGTCGCCAGGCGCCGCGCCCAGCCGCCAATGGCCTGGCCCAGACCGAGGCCAGCACGAAAGCCGACGTCGCCCCCAGCCATCGCGGGCTGCGATGGAAGCTGCAGGGCGCGGCACCCGGGGGCATCGCCATCGGCCCCTGCCTCTTCAGCCGCGGGCGCGGGGTCCGTGCGGGCCGTAGAAGGCGCGCAGCGCCGCGACCTCGAGGGCGAGTTCCGCGGGCGTCGGCGCCGGCAGGGGCAGGCGGGCGGCGATCACGCCGGCGAAGACGTCATGCTCGGTCGCGTCCGGCCCCAAGGCCCGCGCCGCTTCGCGGGAGGATATCTCGCCCGCCGAATAGCGCCGCAGGATGCTCAGGCCGGCTTCGTCGGGTAGACCACCTGGATGTCCCGGCTCGGGTTGGCGCCCGCCGCCCGCTGTAGGATGGTGTTCCATGTCTCCTCCGCTGAGGTGATCAGGCCGCGTTCCTCGGCAAATGCCAGAACGGCCCGGGTCGTCGCAACGACGACGATATCCGCGAGGTGTTCGCGCCGGATCAGCCCGGGCATCTTCCTGTCTTCGTAGATGACCAGGGCGGGGCCACCGATCTCGGGCAGGGTATCGACCAGCCAGTCGCGAATGGCGCGCTCCCCGGCGTTCTGGAGCTTGAACCGGGGGTTGCTCTGCCGGGCGAGGCGATAGGCCTCGCCGATTTCCGTCGTGACGATCTCCACCCGCTGGTTGCTGCCGGGCGCCTGCCCTGCCGCCAGCCAGGCGGCGACGTCCCGGGCCCAGGGTCGGGCGAGATCGGCGCTCGCCTCATAGGCGACGATGTCCATGACGATCACCCGGCCGAACGCGTGCAGCAGCGCCAGCTGGCCGGCGGCCGCCAGGTGAATCAGGGGGGACATGTCCGGCACCACGATGGCCGGGGTGATCTCGATCTTCATGGCAGGCCGCCATCGGAACGAGGGTCATGGTAGCCCGTTCTTGACCATCACATCACGGCCCGCGAATTCGTGGGTTCCAAGGGCCTTTCGGCCTTTGGCGGAGGTCCAGGAGGCAGAGCCTCCTGGCGGGTGCGCGAGGGCAGCGCCCTCGCCCCGATTGACCCACGCCCCGCTTTGGCCGAACCCTTCGCCCATGCCCGACGATCTCGCCCCCCGCATTCCGCTCGACCGGCTCGGCGCCCTGCTCGGCCCGCGCGGCCTGCTGACCGACCCCGGTGACATCGCGCCCTACCTGTCGGATTGGCGCGCGCTCTACACCGGCGCGAGCCCGGCGGTGGCGCGGCCGGCCAGCACGGATGAGCTGGCGGCACTCGTGAGGCTGTGTGCCGAGACGCGCACGCCGGTGGTGCCGATGGGCGGCAATACCTCGATGGTCGGCGGCGCGACGCCGGACGAGAGCGGCCGGCAGGTGATCGTCTCGCTGGCCCGGATGAACCGGCTGCGCGACCTCGACCCGCTCGACATGACCATGACCTGCGAGGCGGGCGTGGTCGTGAAGGCAGCGCAGGAGGCGGCGGCCGAGGCGGGCTGCCTGTTTCCGCTCAGCTTCGGCGGCGAGGGGACGGCGACGATCGGCGGTGTGCTGTCCACCAATGCCGGCGGCAACACCACGGTGCGCTATGGCAATGCCCGCGAGCTGATGCTGGGGCTCGAGGTGGTGCTGCCGGATGGCCAGGTCTGGCACGGGCTGCGCCGGCTGCGGAAGGACAATACCGGCTACGCGCTGCGGCACCTGTTCGTGGGCGCCGAGGGCACGCTGGGCTTCATCACCGCCGCCGTGCTGCGGCTGTTCGCGCGGGCGCGGGAGACTGAGGTGGCGCTCTGCGCGGTGGCCGACGAGGAGGCCGCGCTGGCGGTGTTCCGCCGGTTCCGCGACCGCGACGAGACCGCGGTGCGCGCCTTCGAATACATGTCGGGCACCGGCGTCGCGCTCTACGCGAAGTGCATCGAGAACGGGGTGGTGCCGATCCCGGGCCATGCGCATTACGTGCTGGTGGATCTCGCCTCGTCGCGGCCGGATGCCGGGCTGCGCGGGCTGCTGGAGGCGGTGCTCGAGGAGGCGATGGAAGCCGGCGAGGTGCTCGATGCCGCGCTCGGCGAGAGCGACGCGCAGCGGGCGGCGCTGTGGCGGATCCGGGAAGAGCATCCGGAGGCGCAGAAGCGCGAAGGGGCGTCGGTGAAGAACGACGTCTCGGTGCCGGTCTCGAAGACGCCCGAGCTGATCCGGCGGGCGTCGGCGGCCTGCGCGCGGCTGATCCCGGGCGTCCGCCCGGTGCCCTTCGGCCATATGGGCGACGGCAACATCCACATGAACCTGCAGCAGCCGGAGGGCATGGAGGGCGCCGCCTTCCTCGCCCGCAGCCACGACATCATGGAGACGGTGAACGAGGTCGTGCGCGAGCTCGGCGGCAGCTTCTCGGCCGAGCACGGCATCGGGCGTCTCAAGACCGACATGATGGAGAGCTGGCGCGGCGGGGCGGAGCTGGACGTCATGCAGCGCATCAAGGCCGCACTCGACCCGCAGGGGCTGATGAATCCCGGCAAGGTGTTGCCCTGAGGCACAGGCCCGTGCCTGGCGCGGGCGCGGCGCTTCCCCAGGGCCCGGGGCACCTGTAGGCTTCGCCGCCTCGCATGACCCTGCTCGATCGCTACATCTTCCGACAGCTGGCCGTCGCCCTGCTCGCCGTCACCATCGGCCTGGCGGCGCTCGTCTGGCTGACGCAGTCGCTGCGCTTCATCGAGCTGGTGCTCGACCGCGGGCTGTCCTTCCTGGTGTTCCTCGAGCTGACCGGGCTGCTGCTGCCGAGCTTCTTCGCCGTCATCCTGCCGATCACCACCTTCGTCGTGGTTCTGTTCAGCTATGTCCGGCTGTCGTCGGACCGCGAGCTGGTGGTGATGCGCGCGGGCGGGCTGTCGCAATGGGCGCTGGCGCGGCCGGCCCTCGCCTTGGCCGCCATCGTCGTCGGCATCTGCTACATGCTGAACCTGTGGGTCGTGCCGCAGAGCCAGGCCGCCTTCCGCGCCTGGCAGTACGAGATCAGGAACGAGCTCGCCGCGATCCTGCTGCAGGAGGGCGTCTTCTCCTCGGTCGGCGAGGACCTCACCGTCTATGCCCGCTACCGCGACGCCGACGGCACCCTGCGCGGCATCCTCGTGCACGACGCGCGCGGCAATGGCGCGCCGGTGACCATCCTGGCCGAGAGCGGCCGCATCTCGCCGGGGCCGAACGGCCCGCGCGTCACGCTGCACAATGGCGAGCGGCAGCAGGTCGAGCAGGTGGCACCGCCGGCCGGCTCGCCGCCCGGCACGCCGGCGCGGCCGCGGCTCTCGGTGCTGTCCTTCACCGAGAACAGCATCGACCTCGCCCGCACCAAGGGCACCGGCGAGGATGGCGGGCGCTACCGCAACGCGCAGGAGCGCACGATCGGCGAGCTGCTGCACCCCGACCCGGCCGACAAGGTCAATGCCCGCGACCTCGGCCGCTTCATCGCGGAAGCCCATCAGCGCCTGGCCTCGCCGCTGAACGCCATCGGCTTCGGCCTGGTCGCGCTGGCGACCGCGCTGACCGGCGAGTTCCGCCGGCATGGCGGCGGCTGGCGGCTCTTCATCGGCATCGCGATCGTGGTCGGGCTGCTGGCGGTGGGGCTCACCGTCGGCAACCTGGCGGGCCGGCAGCCGGCGATGATCCCGCTGATCTGGGTGAACGCGATCGTGCCGATCATCGTGGCGCTCTGGGTGCTCGCGGGGCTGCCGGGCTGGCCGCAGCGGCAGGTCCCGCGCGGCGAGGAAGGCACGCCGGCGTGACGCTCACCACCACGCTCACGCTCTACGTCGCGCGGCGCTTCTTCTTCGCCACGCTGGCGATGCTGGCGAGCCTGACGCTGCTGGTCTCGCTGTTCGATTTCATCGAGCTGCTGCGCCGCGCCGCGTCCCGCCCCGAGGCCGGCTTCGGCATCGTCGCGACCATCGCCGGGCTGCGCACGCCCTTCGTCGCCCTGCAGATCCTGCCCTTCGCGATCCTGCTCGGCGGCATGCTGGCCTTCTGGCGGCTGACGCGGTCGTCGGAACTCATCGTCGCGCGCGCCGCCGGCATCTCGGCCTGGGGCTTCCTGTCGGGGCCGGTCTTCGTCGCCCTCGTCTTCGGCGTGCTGGCGACGACCGTCGTCTCACCGCTCTCCTCGGCCATGCTGGCGCGCGCCGAGCGGCTCGACTACGCCTATCTCAGGGTGAGTGGGGGGCTGACCGCCATCGCCGGCGGCCGGCTCTGGCTGCGGCAGGCCGACCGCGAGCTCGACCCGCAGGGGGTCGCGATCCTCTCCGGCCGGCCGCAGGTCGACCGCCGCGCCGGCGCCAGCACCGGCGAGTTCGTGCTCAGCGACGTCAGCCTCTGGCGGCTCTCCGGCAATGACCGCCCGCTCGCCCGCATCGAGGCGCCGCGCGCCCGCCTGCTGCCCGGGCGGTGGGAGCTGGTGGACAGCATCGTCTTCGGCCCCGAACGCGGCGGCGGCACGCCGCGCACCCAGGCGCTGCCGACCGAGCTCACGCCCGACCGCATCGAGGACAGCTTCGCCTCGCCCGACACGCTGTCCTTCTGGGCGCTGCCGGACTTCATCGGCGTGCTGGAGAATGCCGGCTTCTCGGCCGTGCGGCACCGGCTGCACTTCCAGAGCCTGCTGTCGCTGCCGCTGCTGTCCTGCGCCATGGCGCTGCTGGCCGCCGGCTTCTCGATGCGGCAATCCCGGCGCGGCGGCGTCGCGCAGATGATCGGCGCCGGCGTCGCCGCCGGCTTCGCGCTGTTCGTGCTCGACAAGATCACCAGCGAGTTCGGCGAGGCCGGCACGCTGCCCGTGGTGCTCGCCGCCTGGGCGCCGACCATGGCCGGGCTGCTGCTGGCGCTCGCCCTGCTGCTGCACCTGGAGGATGGCTGAGCATGCGGCGCGTCCCGCTCCTGCTGCTCGCGCTGCTGCTGCTGGCGATGCCCGCCGCCGCGCAATTCGACGGCATCCCGCTCTCGCCGCCGACCGGGTCGGGCGGCTTCGGTGGCAGCAGCCCGGCCGGCGTGCTGCCCTCGCCCGAGCAGGGCCAGCGGCAGCCCGGACCGGCCGCGGCGCAGAGCGGCCTGCCGCGCCCGAGCGAGGCGCCGGTCACCTTCACCGCCGACGAGGTCGAGTACGACCAGGAGAACGGCATCGTCACCGCCCGCGGCAAGGTCGAGGCCTGGCAGGAGGGCCGGCTGCTGCGCGCCGACGAGTTCACCTACAACCGCAACACCGGCGTCGCCACCGCGCGCGGCAACGTCCAGCTGCACGAGGCCGACGGCCAGGTGCTGTTCGCCGACCAGGTCGAACTGAAGAACCAGATGCGCGACGGCGTGCTCGAGGGCGTGCGCGCGCTGCTCGCGGCCAATGGCCGGCTTGCGGCCAATGGCGCGCGGCGGACCGACGGCGCGATCAACGAGTTCGGCCGGGTGGTCTATTCGGCCTGCGACCTCTGCCCGACCGATCCGACCCGGGCGCCGCTCTGGCAGGTCGAGGCGCGGCGGGCGACGCAGGACAAGAACGACCTGCGGATCGCCTACCGCGACGCGACCGTGCGCATGTTCGGCGTGCCGATCTTCTGGACGCCCTATTTCTCGCACCCCGATCCGAGCTCGCCGCGCGCCTCGGGCTTCATGTTCCCGACCTTCGGCGTGACCAAGCTGCTCGGCGCCTTCACCGAGACGCCCTACTACTGGGCGATCGACGACAGCTCGGACCTGCTGATCACGCCGATCATCGCGACCAACGTCGCGCCCAACCTCGGCGCCGAGTACCGCAAGCTGTTCAACAACGGCTCGCTGATCGGCAGCGCCTCGGTCGGCTATTTCAGCGCGAATGCCCAGGGCACCGGCATCGGCGACGACCCGAAGCTCGCCGGCCACCTGTTCCTGAAGGGCCGCTTCACCGTCGACGAGAACTGGCGCGTCGGGTTCGATGCCAACATCGCCTCGAACGAGCTCTATCTGCGGACCTATCGCTACGTCTATGCGCGCACGCTGAACAGCCGGATCTTCGCCGAGGGCTTCTGGGGCACCGAGACCTACGCGCTGATCGACAGCCGCGCCTACCAGGGCCTGCGGCAGACCGACAGCCAGAGCCAGATCCCGTTCGTCGCGCCGCACCTGTTCTTCGAACACGCGCCGCGCGAGAAGGTGCTGGGCGGCTGGCTGACCATGAATGCCGGGCAGTACAGCATCTACCGCACCGAGGGCACCGCGACCTACCGCTTCACCACCGGCTTCCGCTGGGAACGGCCGGAGATCGACCCGATCGGCGGGCTCTGGACGCTGCGCACCCAGGGCGACGCGGCCAGCTACTACGCCTATGGCCAGGGCGACCCGCCGATGAACCTGCCGCTGGCCGATGGTGCGCAGTCCGTCGGGAACATCCGCATCGCCGGCGACTGGCGCATGCCCTTCGTGCGCAGCGCCGGCGACTACGGCACCCAGACCATCGAGCCGCGGGTGCAGGTGGTGACCGGCCCGCAGGTGATCAGCCAGGTCAAGGTGCCGAACGAGGACAGCGTGGTCTTCGAGTTCTCCGACGTGAACCTGTTCTCGCTCAACCGCTATGTCGGGCGCGACCGGCAGGAGGGCGGCAGCCGGGTCGACTACGCGCTGCGCGGCGCCTGGGACTTCCCGAATGGCGGCGGCATCGACACGCTGGTCGGGCAGTCCTACCGGTTGGATAACCACATCCAGAGCCCGTATAATTATTCCGGCCTGCAGGAGCGGCTGTCGGACTACGTCGCGCGGGTGCGGGTGGCGCCGGTTTCCTGGTTCGACGTCACGGGGCGCATCCGCACCGACAACCAGCAGCCGTTGCAGCGCACCATGTCCGCGCTGGTCGGCACGCTCGGCCTCGGCGGCGGCAACACCATCTTCGGCGGCTATCTCTGGACCCCGCCGCTGCCCTACCTGACGCCCTACATCAAGCGCTCGGAGGTCTCGCTCGGCGGCACCTTCCGGATCGCCGAGCGCTGGTCCGGCACGGTCGCCACCAAGTACAACCAGGTGGCCGAGAAGCCGGCGGTGATCTGGGCCAGCCTGACCTACGACGACGAGTGCTTCGCGATCGAGGGCCGCTTCTACAAGCGCTTCGCCGAGAATTCGCAGGGCCAGCAATATGCCGGGAACACGCTGTTCCTGGTGCGGATCAACTTCAAGACGCTCGGGCAGTACTACTTCCGGGCGATCTGAGGTTCCGGGCGATCTGAGGCTGGGCGCGGCAAAAGCTTTGCCGCCCGGCTGGCAGGCGCCCGGTTGCAAACCCCGGCGGACCATGGCTGATTGCCGCCGGCCGAGGGGACAACGGCCGGGGGGCTGGCAGGCGATGGGCTCGCTGTCGATCAGGTCAAAGATCCTGTTGATGCTGATCCTCAGCGGGCTGGCCTGCATCGCCGCCGTCGGCCTGCTCGCCGACCGTGGCGGCCGGCAGTCGCTGACCACCGCCGCCATGGACCAGCTGACCCAGCTGCGCACCCTGCAGCACCGCGCCGCGGAGCGGCATTTCGCCGCCCAGTCCGATGCCGCCCGCACGCTGGCGGGCATGCCGGTGATGACCGAGGGGCTGACCGCCTTCGCCGCCGCCTTCGTCGATTTCGAGGACCGCACCGACGCCGAGGCGATCGCCGCCGAACTCGCCGCCTGGTACCGCGAGCGCATCCTGCCGCGGCTGGCGCAGCTCTCGGACGGCAAGCCCGAGCTCGAGACCTACCTGCCGGCGAGCTTCGCCGGCCGGCGGCTGCAGCGCGACTACCTGGTCCGCAACCGCTTCCCCGACGATGAGCGCCTGAAGCTCGACCGCGCCGGCACCGGCACCTATTACGACCTGATCCACGGCATCATGCACCCGACCATCCGCGCGCTGGTCGAGCGGCACGGCTTCGAGGACGTGCTGCTGGTCGAGCCGCGCAACGGCAACGTGGTCTATACGCTGGCCAAGGAGATCGACCTCGGCACCAACCTCAAGAGCGGCCCGATGGCCCAGACCGGCGCCGGCCGGGCCTTCGCCCGCGCGCTGCAGGTGCATGACCCGGGCAGCATCGCGCTCGAGGATTTCTCGCCCTATGCGCCGGATTTCCTGCGCCCGACCGCCTTCGTGGCACTGCCGCTGCACCGCCAGGGCGAGCTCGCCGGGGTGATGATCCTGCAGTCGAGCGCGGCGGCGCTGAACGGGCTGATGACCAATGGCGGCAGGTGGCAGGAGATGGGCCTCGGCAAGACCGGCGAGGTCTACCTGGTCGGCGCCGACCGCCTGATGCGCTCGAACTCGCGCTTCATGGCCGAGGAGCCGGAGGCCTTCCTCGCCGCCCAGGCGCGCGCCGGCCTACCGGAGGCGGTGCGACGGCGGATGGCGGAATTCCGCAGCACCATCCTGCAGCAGGAGGTGGACAGCCCCGGCGTGCGCGCCGCGCTGCGCGGCGAGAGCGGGACCGGCACCTACCGCGACTATCGCGGGGTCGAGGTGATCGGCTCCTGGGCGCCGATCGCCCTGCCGGGCACGCGGCTGGCGATCCTCGCCGAGCAGGACAGCGCCGAGGCGCTCGCCCCGGTCGAGCGCTTCCGCCGCACCATGGCGCTGGTCGCCGCCGGCGCGGTGGTGCTGCTGACGCTCGCCTCGCTGCTGGCGGCGGCCTTCTTCGCCGCGCCGCTGAAGCGGATCCTCGAGGTCGCCAACCGGCTGGCGGCGGGCGACGACACGGCGCGCATCGAGCAGCCCGGCCGCGACGAGTACGGCGCGCTGGCGCAGGGCTTCAACAAGATGGCCGACGCGCTGACCGAGCGGCAGGCGGCGGTCGAGGCCAAGACCCGCGAGTACGAGAACCTGCTGCGCAACGTCTATCCCGAGATCATCGCCGAGCGGCTGCGGCTCGGCGAGACCGCGATCGCCGAGACGCTGCAGAACGTCTCGCTGATCGTGATCGCGATCGACGGGCTCGATACCCCGGCGCCGCACGACAGCCAGGGCAGCGCGCTGGCCCGGCTGACCGAGGTGATCGACGCGCTCGACGATGCCGCGGCGCGGCACGGGGTCGAGAAGATCAAGACGCTGGGCGAGACCTATACCGCGGCCTGCGGCCTGTCGGTCGCCCGCCTCGACCATGCCCGCCGCGCGCTCGCCTTCGTCGCCGAGGCGGCGGCCGCGCTGAGCCGGCTGAGCCATACCTGGCACGACGACCTGGCGCTGCGGGCCTGCGTCGTCTCGGGCGAGGTCGAGGCCGGGCTGGTCGGCCGCCACCGCACCGTCTACGACATCTGGGGGACCAACTTCCTGCTGGCGCGGCGGATCGTCTTCGACACCCAGCAGGGCCATGTGCGGGTCACCGCGGCGACCCGCGAGATGGTGCCGGAGATGACCGATTTCGAGGCGATGCCGCCGATCCCGCTGGTCGGGCGGCCGTCGGTCGAGACCTGGCAGCGGCCGCTGCTCGCCGCCGCCGCGCCGGCCGAGGCGGCCTGAGCATGGCCGGGGAAGGCAGCCTGCTGCTGACCGTCGGGCTGATCGTCTTCGGGGTGCCGCTGGCGACCTTCGCACTCGCCGAGTTGGCGCGCGCCTGCGACGAGGCCCGGCCGCAGACCGCGGGGTTCCTGCGGCTGGTGCAGAACCTGGTGCTGCCGGCGGCGGCGATCTGGGTGATCCTGCGCTGGATCGCCGGGCTCGACGCCGAGGACCTGGTGGTGCGGCTGGCCGACACCGCGCTCGCCATGGTGCTGGTCTATGCCGCGCTGAGCGGGCTGCAGCTGCTGCTGTTCAGCCTCGGCGCGGTGGCGCAGCGGGTGCCGAAGCTGCTGGTCGACCTGATCCGGCTGATGCTGGTGGCCCTCGGCGCCGCGGTGATCGTCAGCCGGATCTGGGGGGCCGATCTCAGCCAGCTCGTCGCGGCCCTCGGCGTCGGCTCGATCGTGCTCGGCCTCGCGCTGCAGAACGTCATCGGCGGGCTGGTCGGCGGCGTGTTCCTCGCCTCCTTCCGGCCCTTCGCGATCGGCGACGTGATCCGGTTCAACGGCATGATGGCGAAGGTCGAGCAGCTCGACTGGCGGGTGGTGACGCTGAGGGCGGATGGCGAGACCATCCAGACGCCGACCTCCGAGCTGAACGGCAAGACCATCGGCATCGTCGGGCCGCCGGGCAATCCGCGGGTCTACGAGGTGATGATCGACATCAGCATCGAGCATTCGCCGGAGACGGTGCGGGCCGCGCTGCGCGAGGCGGCGCAGGGCATCCCGCAGCTGACCGCGCCGGATGCCGCGAGCGTCGTGGTGACGGCGATCGAGGCCGGCATGGTGCGCTACCGCGTCGGCCTGCCGCTGGCTGTGCCGCTGACCGCCTTCGGCGCGCGCAACGAGCTGCTCTCGCGCTTCTGGTACGTCGCGCAGCGGCACGGCATCTCGCTGGCCGCCGCGGGGACGCTGCCGCCGCCGCATGACGGGGCCGAGGCGATCGCCGAGCGCGTCGCCCTGCTGCGGAGCAGCGGCGCCTTCGCCCGGCCCGGCCTGCCGCTCGAGGCGCTGGCGACGGCGGCGCGGCTCGAGCGCTATCGCCCGGGCGAGGCGGTGATCGCGCTCGGCCAGCGGGCGCGCGCGCTGCTGGTCGTGGTCGAGGGCGAGGCGGCGGTCGATGCCGATCACCACGGCGTGCATGTCGCGGTCGAGCGGCTGGCCGCGGGCGACCTCTACGCGAACCGGGCGATGTTCCGGCAGGACCCGAGCCCGGTCCGGGTGATGGCGGCGCAGGAGCTTGCAGTGCTGACGATTCCGGTCGAGGCCATGCAGGCCGAGCTGACCCGCCACCCGACCATGGCGCGCGACATCGAGGCGGTGCTCGAGGCGCGCGGCCAGGCGCTCGAGAAGGTGACGCGGGCCGAGCAGCGCGGGCTGCGGGTGGCCTGAAGCGGCGCGCCGCTTCAGGCTGTTGCCCGCGCGGCAGCTTCACGCCTCCGGGCGATCCCGCCCTCCGGCGACCTGCCTTGATACGAGCGCAATGGCCGGATGGCGGCGGCGCGGCGCGTCGGGCAGGCTGCGCGGCATGACGAACTTCCGCTGCACCCCGATCCCGACCGGAACCGCAACCCGCTGGCGCGCCACCGGCCGCGATGACCGCGGCCTGGCGCTGCACCGCCGCGTGGTCGATGGGCCGGGCTTTCCCTGCCGGCATTGCCTGAGGCTCGGCGAACCCGGCGAGGTGATGCTGCTCGGCAGCTACGAGTTACCGCATCCGCAGGGCGTCTACTGGACGCCGAGCCCGATCTTCCTGCACGAGCGCGACTGCGCGCGCTTCGACGCCGAGGGCGAGATCGCGCCGATCGTGCTGGCGAACGGCATCGTCTCGGTGCGCGCCTATGACGCGGAGGAGATGTGCCTCTACGACCTCGGCGCGATCAGCGAGGGGCCGGACGTCGCGCCGCTGCTGGAGCGCGCGCTGGCCGATCCGCGCACCGCCTTCGTCAATATCCACACCGCGCGGCCGGGCTGCCTGCTGACGGCGGTGGAGAAGATCTAGCCGCGCACGACTTCCAGCGCCTGCGAGGTGTAGAAGCCGCGCGCGATGCGCTGGGTGCGCGCGCTGGCCCAGCCCTTGAACGCCGCATCGGCGGCGATGCGGCGGCGCAATTCCGCCTCGGCGACCGGCACGATCGCCGGCGAGCGGTCGCCGCGCGGCACCAGGCGGCCGACGGTGAGGAACGCCATCAGGAACGCCGTGCGCGGCGCGAAGGTGAACAGCATGGAATGCCGCGTGCGCGCGGCCATGCTTGCCAGCACGCGGACGGAATCGGCGGCGTGGTAGTGGATCAGGCTGTCCATGCCGACGACGTGGTCGAAATCGCCCCAGTCCGGGTCGAACATGTCGCCGACGCGGAACTCGATATGGCCCGCGCCGAAATCGCCGCCGATGCGTTCCTGCGCCAGCTGCACGAGGTTGGCGGAGAGGTCGACGGCCAGCACATGGGCGCCGCGCTGCGCGGCAGCGATGGCAAGGGCACAGGTGCCGCAGCCGGCATCGAGCACGCGGCGGCCGGTGAGGTCCTGCGGCAGCCAGGAGAGCAGGGTGGCGCGCATCTGGTCGCGCCCCTCGCGCACGGTCGCGCGGATGCCGCTGACCGGGGCGTCGGAGGTCAGGCGCTTCCAGGCCTCGACGGCGGTGCGGTCGAAGTATTCCTCGAGCTGCGCGCGGCGGCTCGTGTAGGTCGGCGTGGGCATCGGCGTTCCCCTATGCGTCGCAGGATCGCGCGCGCAGGGAGCGCGATCAAGCCGCTTCCAGCTTCTCCTGCAGCTCCAGCCACTCGGCCTCGAGCCGCGGCAGGCGATGCGCGATCTCGCCGCGGCGCGTGGTGGCACGCGCGACCAGGTCGGTCTTGCCGTTGGCATAGAGCCTGGGATCGGCGAGCGCGGTGTCGATGGTCTTCGCCTCGGCCTCCAGCTTGGCGATCTCGGCCTCCAGCTTGCGGACCCGCTCGCGCAGCGGGGCCAGCGAGGCGCGGCTCTCGGCGCGGTCGCGGCGCTCGCTGGGCTTGGCCGCCGGCGCCGCGGCCTCGCGCGGCTTCCGGCCGCCGAGCAGGGCGCGGTAGTCGTCGAGATCGCCGTCGAACGACGTCAGCTTGCCGTCGCCGACCAGCCAGAGCCGGTCGGCGACCAGCTCCACCAGGTGCGGGTCGTGGCTGATCAGCACGACGGCGCCCTGGTAGTCGGCGAGCGCCTTCACCAGCGCGTCGCGCGCGTCGATGTCGAGGTGGTTTGTCGGCTCGTCGAGGATGAGCAGCTGCGGCGCCTCGCGCGTGCAGAGGGCGAGCAGCAGGCGGGCCTTCTCGCCGCCGGAACACGCCGTGAGCTTGGTCTCGGCGCGGTCGGCGTCGAGCCCGAAGCGCGCAAGCTGGGCGCGGCATTGCGTCGGCGTCGCGCGCGGCATCGCCGCCTGCATGTGGCTCAGCGGCGTGCCGGCCATGTCCAGCTCGTCGGTCTGGTGCTGGGCGAAGTAGCCGGTCTTCAGCTTGCCGGTGCGGAACTCGCGCCCCTGTTGCAGCTTCAGGCGGCCGGCGAAGAATTTCGCCAGTGTCGACTTGCCGTTGCCGTTGGCACCCAGCAGCGCGATGCGGTCGTCCTGGTCTAGCCGCAAATCGAGGCCGCGCAGCACCGTCCGCTCGCCATAGCCGAGCGCGCCGGCGGTGACCGAGAGGATCGGCGGGGCGAGCTCGGTCGGTTCCGGGAAGGCGAAGCGGGTCGCGCTGTCCTCGACCACGGCGTCGATCGGCGGCATGCGCTCCAGCGCCTTGATGCGCGACTGCGCCTGGCGGGCCTTGCTGGCCTTGGCGCGGAAGCGGTCGATGAAGGACTGGATATGCGCGCGCTCGGCGGCCTGCTTCTCGGCCGCCGCGGCCTGCTGCGCCTGGCGCTCGGTCCGGACGCGGACGAAATTGTCGAAGGCGCCGGGGTAGAGGGTGAGCTTGCTGCGATCCAGGTGCGCGATGGCGTCGACGCAGCGCTCCAGCAGCCCGCGGTCGTGGCTGACGATGATGGCCGCACCCGAGAAGCGCTGCAGCCAGCCTTCCAGCCACATGGTGGCCTCGAGGTCGAGGTGGTTGGTCGGCTCGTCGAGCAGCAGCAATTCGGGCTCGAGGAACAGCACGCGGGCGAGCGCCACGCGCATCCGCCAGCCGCCGGAGAACTCGCGCGACGGTCGCGCCTGCGCGGCGGCGTCGAAGCCGAGGCCGGCGAGGATGGTCGCGGCGCGGGAGGGGGCGCTGTCGGCCTGGATCGCGATCAGGCGTTCGTGGATCTCGGCCATGCGGTGGCCGTCCGGGTGGCTGTCGGCCTCGGCGAGCAGGGCGGCGCGTTCTGTGTCGGCGGCCAGCACGGACTCGATCAAGGTCTCGTCGCCACCGGGCGCTTCCTGGGCGACATGGCCCATGCGGGCGCGGGCGGCGAGGCGGATCTCGCCGCCATCGGGCTGGATCTCGTTGGTGATGGCCTTCAGCAGCGTCGACTTGCCGGCGCCGTTGCGGCCGACGAGCCCGACCTTGCGGCCGGGATCGACCACGAGGGAGGCGTTGTCCAGCAGGGTGCGGCCGGCGATGCGAAGCGTCAGGTCGCGGATGGCGAGGATGGTCATTTGGGGCGCGTGTAGCAGGTTTCGCGGGAGGTTGCGCGGGGTCCGCCACAGCCCCGGGCTTGCATCCCGCCCGCCCCCCGCCTATCCGGCGCGCCACCGCATCCCAACCAAAGGAACGCCGCCATGGCCGTCGAGCGCACGCTCTCCATCCTCAAGCCGGACGCCACCCGCCGGAACCTGACCGGCAAGATCAATGCGAAGTTCGAGGAAGCGGGGCTGCGCATCGTCGCGCAGAAGCGCCTGCATCTGTCGGACGCCCAGGCCGGCGCCTTCTACGCGGTCCACGCGGCGCGGCCCTTCTACAAGGACCTGGTCAGCTTCATGACCAGCGGGCCCGTCGTCGTGCAGGTGCTCGAGGGCGAGAACGCGGTCATGAAGAACCGCGACATCATGGGCGCGACCAACCCGGCCAATGCCGCGCCGGGGACCATCCGCAAGGAGTTCGCGGAGAGCATCGAGGCGAACAGCGTGCACGGCTCGGATAGCGCCGAGAATGCCGCGACCGAGATCGCCTTCTTCTTCGCCGGCACCGAGATCGTCGGCTGACGGGGTCGGGGCGGCCTCAGCGCCGCCCCGCATCACCGCAAACGACGTCGCCTCAGACGACGAAGAGCAGCAGCAGAAGCAGCAGCACCACCACGGCGACGACGCTATAGGTCACGAAGCCGGTGAAGCGGTTCCACTCCGCCGTATGCGCCGGCAGGATGTCCTTCGCCGTGACGGCGGTGAACTCGTAATGCGTGCTCTGCTCGGCCATGGCGCGCCCCCTGAAGACTACGGTCAACGCTGTGTAGAAAGCGCCGGCAGAACCGGCAAGGGGCTGGCCAGCGCGCCGGCGGCGGCGATCGCGCCGGCGATCACGGCCCGGCCGGCCTCGACCCGCACCCGGCCGGCGGCGAGCCAGGCGAGGGCGGCGGGGTAGATCCGGTGCTCCTCGGCCAGCACCCGGGCGGCCAGCGTCGCCGGCGTGTCGTCCGGCCGCACCGGGACGGCGGCCTGGGCGAGGATCGGGCCCTCATCGACGCCGGCGCTCACCAGATGCACGGTGCAGCCATGCAGTCGGACGCCGGCCGACAGCGCGCGTTCATGGGTATCGAGGCCGGGGAAGGCCGGCAGCAGGGAGGGGTGGATATTGACCATCCGGCCCGCCCAGGCGGCGACGAAGCCCTCGGTCAGCACGCGCATGAAGCCGGCGAGTGCGATCAGTTCGATCCTGTGCTCGGCGAGCACCTGGGCCATCGCGGCCTCGAAGCCGGCGCGGTCGCCCTTGAAGGCGCGGCTCTCCACCACCGCCGTCGGCACGCCGGCGGCGGCGGCCCGCGCCAGGCCGCCGGCCTCGGCCTTGTTCGACAGCACGAGGGCGATCTCGGCCGGGTAGGCAGGGTCGCGCGCGGCAGCCAGCAGGGCCGCCATGTTGGAGCCGCGGCCGGAGATCAGGATGGCGGTGCGCCGCCGCGGCATCTCAGCGCGGCCAACCCGCGGGCAGGTGGTCGATGCGCATCTCGGCGCTGCCGGCCTCGAGCCGGCCGATGCGGAAGGGGGTCTCGCCGGCGGCGGTGAGTTCGGCCAGCGCGGTATCGGCCTGGTCGGCGCCGACCACCAGCACCATCCCGATCCCGCAATTGAACACCCGCAGCATCTCGTCGGCGGCGACATTGCCGGCGGCGGCCAGCCAGGCGAAGACCGGCGGCACCGGCCAGGCGCTGCCGTCCACCACCGCCGTCACGCCCGCCGGCAGCACCCGCGGCAGGTTGCCAGGCAGGCCGCCGCCGGTGATGTGGGCGGCGGCCTTCAGCAGGCCCTTCCTGTGCAGCGCCAGCAGCGTCTTCACGTAGATCCGGGTCGGCGCCAGCAGCGCCGCGCCGAGGGTCTCGCCGGCGGCGAAGGGGGCGGGGGCATCCCAGCCGAGCCCCGCGGCCTCGGCGATGCGGCGGACCAGCGAGAAGCCGTTGGAATGGACGCCGGCGGAGGCGAGGCCGATCAGCACGTCGCCGGGGCCGACCGATTTCGGCAGCAGCGCGCCGCGCTCGGCGGCCCCCACGGCGAAGCCCGCCAGGTCGTAATCCTCGGCGGCATACATGCCCGGCATCTCGGCGGTCTCGCCACCGACCAGCGCGCAGCCGGCGAGCTTGCAGCCCTCGGCGATGCCGCCGATGACGGATTTGGCCTGCTCGACGCGCAGCTTGCCGGTGGCGAAGTAGTCGAGGAAGAACAGCGGCTCGGCGCCCTGCACCACGAGGTCGTTCACGCACATCGCGACCAGGTCGATGCCGACGGTCGCGTGGCTGCCGGCCTCGATCGCGACCCGCAGCTTGGTGCCGACGCCATCGGTCGAGGAGACCAGCACCGGGTCCTGTAAGCCCGCCGCCTTCAGGTCGAACAGCGCGCCGAAGCCGCCGAGACCCCCCATGGTGCCGGCCCGGTCGGTCGCCTTGGCGAGCGGCTTGATCGCCTCGACCAGCGCATCGCCGGCATCGATGTCCACGCCCGCGGCGCGATAGGTGAGGCTCTGGGGCACGGAAGGGTCTCCGGTCGCGACCTATCCGGCTTCATCCCGGCGGCCGGCTGGTCTATGCCGGGTAACCTCGGGTGGCGCGCGAGTCCAGCGCGGCGGGGATCGGGCGGGGGAGATTGCGATGCGGCGTATGGGAGTGCAGCGTCTGGGCGTGGTGTTGGCGGGGCTGGCTCTGGCGCTGGCGCTGTGGGGCGCGCGACCGGCCGCGGCCCAGCCGCAGCTCGAGTTGACCCAGAAGGGCATCGCGGTCGAAGCCACCGCTGAAGACGGCGTGAAGGCGCGCGAGACGGCGCTGCACCAGGGTCGCCGGGCCGCCTGGAACCGCATGCTCTCGCAGGCCGGGCTGCCGCCGCGCAACCTCTCGGATGCCCAGATCGACGGCCTGGTGCAATCCATCATGGTCGAGCAGGAGCGCACCTCGCCGACCCGCTACAGCGGCCGGATCACGGTGAATTTCAGCCCGCGCGCAGTGCAGCGCCAGGTCGGCAGCGCGGCGACCGTCGCGCCCGGCGGGGCGAGTGCGGCGGCCGGCGCCACCATCGGGCCGGACGGCGTGCCGGTGCCGCCGGCACCGGCGATCCGGGCCGAGGCCATGGCGAGCTACGGCTCGCTGCAGGAATGGCAGGAGCTCCGCCGGCGCCTGCGCAATTCCAGCGCGGTCGCGGGGGTCGAGCTGCGCGGCATTGCGACCGACGGCGCCCGCATGCGGCTCTCGCTGCGCCGGCCGCCCGAGGAGGCGATGCGCGCGATCTCCGGGGTCAACGCCACGCTGATGCCGGCGCCGGCGGCCGGCCAGGCGGAATACTGGCAGCTGAGCCTTGCCGGGGGGTGACGCCCCTGACGCAGGGCCGCCGCTCAACCCGGTCACCCTGCCCAACCTGATCACGCTGGCCCGGCTCTGCGCCGTGCCGGCGACGATCTGGCTGATCCTGCAGCAGCGCCTCGACCTCGCCTTCGGGCTGTTCGTCGCGGCCGGCATCTCGGATGCGCTGGATGGCTGGCTGGCGCGCGTCACCCATACCCGCAGCCAGCTCGGCGCCATCCTCGACCCGATCGCCGACAAGGCGCTGCTGGTTTCGGTCTATGTCACCCTGGCGGCGGTGGGTGGGCTGCCGGACTGGCTGGCGATCCTGGTCGTGTTCCGCGACCTGGTGATCGTGGGCGGCGTGCTGGTGCTCTGGCTGCTGGGGCAGACGCCCAATATCCAGCCGTTGTTCATCTCCAAGCTCAATACCACCTTGCAGATCGGGCTTGCGGCGCTCGCGCTTCTGCTGGAAGGCTTCCGGCTCACCGCCGATGGGGTTCTCGGGCTGATGATCTGGGCTGTCGCCCTTTCCACGGTTGCCTCCGGCGTGGCCTATGTGGTCTCGGCGGCGAGGCGGCCCTGGGCGCCGCCCGGCCCGTGAGGCCTCGGCCATGAACGTGCTGCCCTCCGAGCGGCCGCCCTACCCGCCGCCGGTGCAGGTGCCGCGCCCGGCCACGACGCGCGGCCAGCGGATCGCGCTGTTCGCCGGGCTGGCGGTGGTGCTGCTGGCCTCGCTCTGGTTCTTCTCGCCGATCCTCACCCCGTTCGTGCTGGCGGCGGTGATCGCCTATTTCCTCGACCCGGTCGCCAACCGGCTGACCAGGATCGGCGTGCCGCGCGGGCTCGCGGCCTTCCTGCTGGTGCTGGCGCTGCTGGCGCTCGCCTTCGTCATGCTGCTGCTGCTCTACCCGCTGCTGATCGCGCAGGTGACGGTGCTGCTGCAGCGCCTGCCGGCCTATGTGCTCGGCATCGGCCACGCGACGCGCGAGGCGGTGGCCGCGCTCGCCGAGCGCTTCCCGGATGTCTTCGACGCCAGGCTGCAGGACCTCGCGGTCGGCCAGGCGGGGGCGATCATCTCCTACCTGGGCACCTCGGCGGCGCGGCTGCTCGGCGGCGGCGTCGCGATCTTCCACGTCTTCACCTACGTCACCGTGACGCCGGTGGTGTGCTTCTACCTGCTGCGCGACTGGCCGGCGATGCTGACGCGGATCGATGGCTGGCTGCCGCGGCGCTCGGCCGCGACGATCCGCGAGATCGCCTCGGAGACCGACCGCGTGCTCTCGGCCTGGCTGCGCGGCCAGCTGCTGTGTTGCGCGCTGCTCGCGGTCTACTACGCCGTGGCACTCTCGGCGATCCGGCTCGAGCTCGGGCTGACCGTCGGGCTGATGGCGGGGATCCTCTCCTTCATCCCCTATATCGGCTCGATCACCGGGCTGATCACCGCGCTGGCCCTGGCGCTCGCGCAGTTCGGCAGCTGGCACGGCGTGGTGCTGGTCGCCTGCATCTTCCTGGTGGGGCAGCTGGTCGAGGGCTACCTGATCTACCCGCGCCTGCTCGGCGACCGGGTCGAGCTGCATGCGGTCTGGGTGATCTTCGCCCTCTTCGCCGGCGGCATCGCCTTCGGCTTCCTCGGCGTGCTGCTGGCGGTGCCGCTGGCCGCCGTGATCGGGGTGATCATCCGGCACTGGCTGCAGCGCTACCTGGAAAGCCCGCTCTACCACGAGCCGCCGCACCCGCATGACTAGCGTCGCGCCTGAGGCGCGCGAGACCGTGTCGCCTGAGGCGCGCGAGACCGTGTCGCCTGCGGCGCGCCAAACCGGCGCCATGGGGGCGCGCCAGCTTGCCCTGCCGCTGCCGGTCGCCCGCCGCTACGGCGCCGCCGAGTTCCTGCCGGATGCGAGCAATGCCGAGGCGCTCGGCTTCCTGGCGCGGCCGGAGGCCTGGCCGAACCGGCGCCTCGCCCTGCACGGGCCGGCCGCGACCGGCAAGACCCATCTGCTGCGGGCGACCGCCGCCGCGCGCGGCTGGCCGGTGATGGAGGGGCCGCAGCTGCGCGGCCTGCCGGCGCTGCCGGAGGGGCCCGGCCTCGCGCTCGACGACGCCGATTGCGCGGCCGAGGAACATGCCCTGTTCCACCTGCTGAACTGGTGCGCCGAACAGGGCCGGCCGCTGCTGCTGGCCGGCCGCACCCCGCCGGCGCGCTGGACGGTGGCGCTGCCCGACCTCGCCAGCCGGCTGCGCGGCATGGCGGCGGTCGGCCTCGCGCCGCCCACGGACGCGCTGCTGGCGGCCCTGCTGCGGCGGCACTTCGCGGCCCGCCAGCTGCGGGTCGAGCCCGGGCTGCAGGACTGGCTGCTGCTGCGCCTGCCGCGCACCGCGGCGGCGATGGACGAGGCGGCGGCGCGGCTGGATCGAGCGGCGCTGGCGGCCGGCGGCGGGGTGACGCGGCGGCTGGCGGCGGCGGCGCTGGCCGGGCTCCTCGACGCGGATGACGATTCCATGGAGGTTGCGGCGGAGGCCTGCCCGGAGGCCCCGGATTTGTTGTAGAAACCCGCCATGTCGCTCGCCGAGACGCTACCTCCCCCCGAAGCCCCGGCCATCGCCCCGGACGATCCGGCGCGCTTCATCAACCGCGAGCTCTCCTGGCTCGACTTCAACACCCGCGTACTCGAGGAAGCCGCGAACGAGCGGCATCCGCTGCTGGAACGCCTGCGCTTCGTGGCGATCTCGGCGGCGAACCTCGATGAGTTCTACTCGGTGCGCGTGGCCGGCCTGGTCGGCCAGGCGGCGGCCGGCATCGCGACGCTCTCGCCGGATGGGCTGACGCCCTCGCAGCAGTTGACCGTCGTCACCGACCATGCGCAGCGGCTGATCCACCTGCAGCAGGTCGAGTGGCGCAAGCTCCGCGCCCTGCTGGCCGAGGCCGGCATCGTGGTGGCCGAGGCCCATGCGCTGTCCGATCTCGACCGCGACTGGCTGGGCGACTGGTTCATGGAGCGGATCTTCCCGGTGCTGACGCCGCTCGCGGTCGACCCGGCGCATCCCTTCCCCTTCATCCAGAACCTCTCGCTCAGCATGGTCTTCAAGCTGGTGCGCGAGGAGGATGGCGGCACCATGCGGGCGCTGCTGCCGCTGCCGCCGCAGATCGACCGGCTGATCCGGCTGCCGGCCGAGGAGGGCAGCCAGACCATCCGCTTCGTCCTGCTCGAGGACGTCATCCAGCTGAACATCGGGCACCTCTTCCCGGGCTACATCCCGGCCGAGCACGGGCTGTTCCGGCTGATCCGCGACACCGACGTGGAGTTCGAGGAAGAGGCCGAGGATCTGGTGCGGTCCTACGAGAACTCGCTGAAGCGCCGCCGCCGCGGCCGGCCGATCTTCCTCTCGGTCACCGCGGCGACGCCGCCGGACATGGTCGATTTCGTGGTCGAGGAGATGGATGTCGATCGCAGCAGCGTCGTCGTCATCGACGGGCTGCTCGGCATCGCCGACGTCAAGAACCTGATCATCGACGACCGGCCGGATTTGCTGTTCACGCCCTATACGCCGCGCTTTCCCGAGCGCATCCTCGATTTCGGCGGCGACTGCTTCGCGGCGATCCGCGCCAAGGACCTCGTCGTCCACCACCCCTATGAGAGCTTCGACGCGGTGGTGCAGTTCCTGCGCCAGGCGGCGCGCGACCCGAACGTGGTCGCCATCAAGCAGACGCTCTACCGCACCAGCCGCGACAGCCCGATCGCCCGCGCCCTGATCGAGGCGGCCGAGGCCGGCAAGAGCGTGACCGCCATGGTCGAGCTGAAGGCGCGCTTCGACGAGGAGCGCAACATCGCCCTCTCGCGCGAGCTGGAAGCGGCCGGGGTGCAGGTGGTGTTCGGCTTCGTCGAGCTGAAGACCCATGCCAAGGTCTCGCTGGTGGTCCGGCGCGAGGGCACCAGCTTGCGCAGCTACGCGCATTTCGGCACCGGCAACTACCACCCGGTCACCGCGCGGATCTACACCGACCTGTCGTTCTTCACCGCCGACCCGGCGCTCTGCCGCGACGCGCAGAAGCTGTTCAACTACATGACCGGCTATGCCCGGCCGGAGGCGATGGAGAAGCTCGCCTTCTCGCCGTTGACGACGCGGCCGACCATCCTCGCGCTGATCGAGCGCGAGATCGGCTTCGCGCGCGAGGGCAAGCCGGCCTCGATCTGGCTGAAGATGAACAGCCTGGTCGACACCCAGCTGATCGATGCGCTCTATCGCGCGAGCCAGGCCGGGGTGAAGATCGAGGGCGTGATCCGCGGCATCTGCTGCCTGCGCCCGGGCGTCGCCGGCCTGTCCGAGAACATCCACATCCAGTCGATCGTCGGGCGCTTCCTCGAGCATTCCCGGATCATCTGTTTCGGCAACGGCCACAAGCTGCCCTCGCGCCGGGCGCGGGTCTACATCTCGTCCGCCGACTGGATGGCGCGCAACATGGACTGGCGGGTCGAGACCTTCGTGCCGATCGAGAACCCGACCGTGCATGCCCAGATCCTCGACCAGATCATGGTGGTGAACATCAAGGACACCCTGCAGAGCTGGGACCTGCACGCCGATGGCCGCTGGGTGCGCGACGTGCCCGCCACCAACGCGGTCTCGGCACACGAGTATTTCATGACCAACCCCTCACTCTCCGGCCGCGGCAGCGCGCTGCACCGGCCGGCGGGCGGGCCGAAGCGCGGCCGCCAGGACCGCGTGAGCCAGGACTGAGGTCGGCGCTTGGATACAGGTCTGGTCGATCCGACGGCGCGCTGGCGCCATGAGGCGCCGCCGCGCAGCGGCGTCGTCGATCTCGGCTCGAATTCCGTCCGCCTCGTCATCTTCGAGGGGCGCGGCCGCAACCCGCAGGCGATCTTCAACGAGAAGGCGGTGCTCGGCCTCGGCCGCGGCCTGCAGGCGACGGGGCGGCTGAACGAGCAGGCGATCGGCCCGGCGCTGACCGTGCTCGGCCGCTATTACGCCGTCGCCCGCGCGATGCACGCCGATCCGCTGGCGGTGCTGGCGACCGCGGCGGTGCGGGATGCCAGCAACGGGCCGGATTTCGTCGCGGCGCTGAGGGCCCGGCTGCCCGACGTGCCGATCCAGATCCTGACCGGCGAGGAGGAGGCGATGATCTCCGCCGACGGCGTGCTGCTGGGCTTCCCCGGCGCCGACGGCATCCTCGGTGATCTCGGCGGCGGCAGCCTGGAAGTCGTGCAGCTCGACGAAGGGCGGGCGCGCCAGGCCGCCTCGCTGCCGCTCGGCGCCATCCGTCTGGCCGAGCGCGCCGGCGGCGACGTGGTGCGGGCGCGCGCGATCGCCGAGGAGGAGTTGCGCAAGGTGCCCTGGCTGGGCAGCGGCGCCGGGCGCGACCTCTATCTCGTGGGCGGCGCCTGGCGCGCGCTGGCGCGCATGCACATCGCCCAGACCGGCTATCCGCTGGCGATCGTCCACCACTACGCGCTGAACCGGGAGGAGGCGCGTGACCTCGCCGGCGTGGTCATCGCCGCCTCGCGCCGGGTGCTCGAGCGCATGCCGGGGGCGCCGCAGAAGCGGCTCGCCGACCTGCCCTTCGCCGCGGTCGCGCTGCGCCGGCTGCTGCGGGCGAGCGGGGCGAAACGCGTGGTGTTCTCGGCCAATGGCCTGCGCGAGGGCTGGTATGCCCGGATGCTGCCCGAGGCGGTGCGGGCGGCCGATCCGTTGCTGACCGTGGTGCGCGACCTGGCGCTCGGCTGGGGCCGCGACCCGGCGTTGCCGCCGGCGCTGATGACCTGGCTCGACCCGCTCTTCCCCGACCAGGACGAGGGCGCGCGGCTGTTGCGCGAGGCGGCCTGCTGGGTCTCTGACATCGGCGCGCATGATCACCCGGAATACCGCGCCGAGCAGGCCTTCCTGCGGGTGCTGCGCCAGCACGGCATCGGGCTCGATCACCATGCCCGGGCCTTCCTCGCGCTGGTGGCGGCGCTGCGCTACGAGGCGGAGCCGAACGCGCCCTTCCTCGCGCCGACGCGGGTGCTGCTGGATGTCGCGGAGATCCGCCGGGCCGAGGCGCTCGGGGCGGCGCTGCGGCTGGCCTATACGCTTTGCGGCGGCACGCCGGCCTTGCTGGCGGGTAGCCGGGTCGGCGAGGCGGATGGCCGGCTGCGGCTTCGGCTGGAGCCGGGCAGCGGCGTCTTCGCCGGCGAGAGCGTGCTGCGGCGTGTGGAGGAGCTGGCCGCGGCACTCGGGCTGACCGCGGTGGTCGAGGAGGGGTAGGGCGTGATCGCCGCAGGCTGGCACGGCCGGAGGCGTGAATCACGCGGCAGAACAAAGCCTGGGCCATCGTCCGCGCTGCCATCGGCGCGGATCATGGTCCGGCAGCGCTAGAACGATTTCCGCGGCGCTGCGCTCGCGCAAGCCGCT
>Ga0114976_10000504_pt1 | contig 24448 bp, 45 predicted proteins | sample S_130805_EF_Meta_FD_87319 | JGI IMG/M metagenome (GOLD analysis project Ga0114976, IMG submission 87319) | Freshwater microbial communities from Lake Simoncouche, Canada to study carbon cycling - S_130805_EF_MetaG | ecosystem: Environmental > Aquatic > Freshwater > Lake | place: Lake... | reverse complement strand
CCGTAGGTCAACGCACCAGTAAGGTTTAGACCAGTATATGTTCCAACAGAAAGAGCATCGTCAAACAAGTCATACACCGTGACCGCATTGGGTGCGGCGTTGGGGTTAGTTCCATCGGCAATCAATAACTCATAGTTTGTGCCAACGCTGGTGATTGGAATTTGGCCGGTAATGAGATCCTGGTAAATCGTGGCTGAATCAATTAGGTTATGCAAATCATTGGCAGTAACCGTGCCATTGGTTGCGAAGGTAAAGTTGCGATCTATCATTGCCATAAAATTAAGCCGTAAACCTTAGTGCGGTTGCGAAGATTGTTCCTGCTGGAATTGTGCCGGTTGTTTGGGTGGAATTGAAAATTGTAAAACGCAATACACCCGCTGATTCAATCCTAAAGTCTTGCAATAATCCAGCAGGCGTTGCTCCAGTTGTAGATCCAATTGAATTTATATTTCCAATGACCATGTCGCCAAGAACAACTCCAGATGCCGCAAGCGTGCCAGTGCTTACATTTGATCCTGTTGTTGCGTGGTCAATATCCAATACTGTCGCGCCAGCATAAGCTGCGGTTGCAAATGTTACCGCCGTAAGGCTTGGACCAGATGCACCAACTTTCAGAGTACCAACTGTCGCAAGACCAGTGCTGGTAAAGGTGGTCGAGGCAATTGTGCCAAGGGTGTTTGTGCCAGTAGAGGCGGTGAAGCTAGTGCCAAAGGTGACTGCACCCGTCAGCAGGCTGGTTCCCACCACTTCAAAAGTGCCGGTGCTGGCCACGCCAGAGGTGGACACAGACAGAGCCGAGGAGGTGTTATCCCCATCGGTAACGACTTGTAGCGTGCCATCCAGCCCGCCAGTCCCAAAGGTCTTGAGAAGCTGTGGATAGCTAGTGCTAATGTTCTGTGTACCAAGTGTAGGCATTTAGTGTTCCCCTAGTTAGAAAAGCGGTTTTTTAGGACATCATAGGCCATTGAGCAAGCCAGCCCAATCAACCCAGCTACAGCCAGAACCTTCGTCCGCAAGTGTTCCAGCGCACTCAATCTATTAGCAACATCTGCGTAGTTTGCAAGTGAGGTTTCAACCATAGAGAAAAGCTGGATCTGACGCTCCTCTAACCTAGCCAAAGTGACTCGCAAATCAGATATCTGCTCGTTGCTCATTGCGACTCTCCAGGTACTTTAGGCTGACGGCTAAGTGAACCAAGGCGGCGGTAATCTCGTCCCGATCCCGCCCGTCCTGCACCATCTTGCGGATCGAGCGGTTGACCGATAAGAGGTGCTTGACTGAGCCGATATATTTTAGGCCGACGGAGCGGTTGTTGGTTTCCTCCGCGCACTTCCACGCCTCTTTGAAACAAGCGTAATCGTTGCCCGTCAGTAAGAATCGTAAACCAGTTCGTAGCATCCATGAGTAAATCCGCTTCATTTGACATTACCAGCGTCTTCCGCAGCACCCATGTCCGAATAGCGGGGTAGCCCCGTGTTATCCGTCTTCTTAGGCGAGCAGGAGCAGAGCAAGGCGGTGAGGAGGAGGAGGGGCATTAGGCTATTTTAGAAAAGTTAATATAACTACGAAGCATAAGAGTGACTGGGTTGGCCGCATCTGTTGCAGATCTTTGGGCAACCTTAAATCCAAATGTTGTGTCTGATGTTACTTTTAGAACGCCAGCCAATCTTCCATATATAAATTTTGTAGACGCACTAGCATCTAAATTGTAAGACACAAAAAGCTGACTATTTGTATCTATTCTGGTAAATGAATTATTAAAGGTGTTAGAGAAATAACTACTCCCTTGATAGAGCGTATGGTTTGCGTTAACTGAAAATCCGCTAGCCATTGTTGAATCAACGCTTACCCCGCCAGTTGAAGATGCGGTTGAACCGCCACTTAGTCCCTCGTATGTGTAAGTTCCGATGGGAAGGGTGATTTGCGTTGCGGAATTAACATAAGAAGTGGATGCAGACTGCGTCTGCGTTTCATCAAACAAGGTGAAAAAACGCCTTGATGGAATAAACAAAGGCATCGCCTACTCCTAACTGACTTGCGTCACGCGAGCCGTGCCAGCTGTGGCGAAGATCCCGCCTATTAGGCCAGTGTAATTTGCCGGTACTTCGTAGTAGTCTCCAGAGGCAAGGCGAACGGTGTAGGATGAGGTGCTGGTGGTCGCTGTGCCGAGAGTTACATGGAGCGTACCTGGGCCTTCTGAAAAGATCTGGCAACCCAGCCTGCCTGTGCTTGCCGTGGCAATCGTGCCGTAGCTGGTGCTGGTGAATGTGGTTGGTCCAGTTCCGCCAGTTGTAGCGTTGGGTGGACGAATGCCATCAGCAACGTCAGCCTGCAATGTAACCATCAAAGCCTCTATGGCTTCGAGGTTAAAGTTAATGCTTTGCGTACCGCCGGTGGCAGTACCAATAGTCTCCAAGATGCGGTTAGTTTGCCAGCCCATATAAGAGCCTTAAACCGTCCGCTTATAGAGTGCGAATGGTCCTCCGCTGGACACAATGACTTCGGTGATGTCACCCGTCAAAGTTGAGCCAGCAGCAAAGGCAACACCCGTGGATGATGTTCCGCTAACAGAGATGGTTATTGTCCCACCAGTCAACGCTGTCACGCCATCGAAAGCCCCAGTGCTTGTAGAACTGGAAACTGCAATGGTCGTGCCAGCATCGCCTAGCGCGATTCTGGATAGAAGTCGCGACATAACCTTACGCTGTGTAGAACGGAATCTTTACCGCTGTTCCGTTAACTTTGAGCAACAATGCGCCAAGGCTGGTAGCATTCGTGCTGAATGTTCCGCCAGTAGCTGTGCTGGTAATTTCAGCTACTTGAGTTTCTTTGGCTGTATCAAGACGGAAAGGACGGCTTTTGGCCAATGCTTCCCTACGCACATAAATGTCTGACATAGTTAATCTCCTTTGCGACCCCAGACACGTTTCACTTGATCCGCGCTAAAGTCGCTTTTGAACCTACTCCCAAGTTTTTGTTCTTGTTTGTAGTACCCCTTCATAATTGTTGATGTATTCGACAGCGTTGGATCGGTCGGGGATTCTCCCGTTCCAAATACTGTCAAACGTTGTGGCACAGTCGACCTTCTCAGATAGCTAGGGACCGAATCCCTCTTAGCAACCGTTTTCTCCAGTTCAACGACTGATCCGTTACGGGTGTCGGTGTACTGGTAGATCGGCATTAGCTGTAGCTTTCCTCGTCAGCTTTCTCTGCCAACTTACGCATTTTATCCTCTTCGGACATCTCTGACTCTTCATCTACTTCAGCCATCGGCTCTGCTTCCGCCATCGCATCATTGATGCGGACGAATACAGTATCGCCGTCAACCTTTTCGACTGTGCCAGTGAGTTCCACCGAGTCACCCGCCTCTGGAGGGGTCATCTCGCCTTCACCACCATCCATCTCAAGCATGGACATAGGCAAGCGAACAAGACCTTCCTTGGGCATAGATTTCTCGCTGGAAGAGGCTGGGGAGGTTTTACCCTCCCCAGCTTTCCGAGGACCCATACCGATTACTAGCATGGCTCCCATATAGATAACTTAAGCGAAGTTAGACTTCGACCAGACAACGCGATAGAACGCAGGGTTCAATTGCTTCGCAGTATAGAAGGTTTTGAACGATGCGATGGTGCGCTGACCGTAGATGTCCGACTTGTCAGGAGCATCGAGGATTGTGACCTTAGGCGCGTAAGGCGAGCCAGTGGCCGCAACCGCTGTCATGTGAGGCACGCCGAAGGCTTGCCCACCGAGTACGATGCTTGCAAAGTTAGAGCCGGTTGCCTCGGTGTTTACACCGTAAGCAGCAGTACCAGCCGTTAAGTTGTTGGTGGTTTCGATTACGCTCACGCCGAACAGACGACCGACTTCACCTTTGTAGATGGCTTCGGGGGTGCTGTAGGACGAAACGCGAAGGAAGTCATCGTCGTTCATCAAGTCACGGGTGACCTGAGGAGGAGCAACGAGGACGTAACCATCTTTGATCTTAGGAGCGCGGTTGACCTTGAGGGCAGTCGCGGCATCCAGAAGATCCAAAGCAGTCATCGCGGCGTTAGCCGTGGATGCACTTTGGAAGTTGGTTCCGTTGGTTCCGTTCTGTGCGTAGCGCACGTAGGACGACGTGGAGACAGTCGTACCAGCAGTCGTGGAGGCAGTCGTGTTCAACACCAACGCGCGGTGCGAGAGGGTGTCGGCATGGAGAGCTGCATCTTCACCGAGTTGCTTAGTCGCCTGGGCCAAGTGATTGAATAGCTCGGTGGCCAGCAATACGTCGGTGAGGACGATGCTAGATCCGAACTGTTCCAACGTGGCTTCGACTGTGGAGAGGGTGAGCTGACGCTCGCCCGTACCAGCAGTAGGACTCGTGCCTTCCGACAGCGAGATGATTGAAGCAATGCTTGGGTTGTCAAAACGAAAAAAGCGGACCGTGCGATTCCCGCCTGTTTTCGTCGGATACGGAACCTTTTGGGCAAACTGCTCCATCTGGAGCAAGGGGATTTGCCTCTCTAAGAGTGACTTTGAGAAGAAGGCCTGAAACTGTGAAGAGACAGAGCCTGTAGTAACATTAGCCATTTTATTTTTCCTGTACCACTAACCTGTCAAACTCCCATCCTGTCTGCTTCCGCTGCCATTCGTAACAACTCCTTTTCCTGTTCATTGCTGGACAGTTCGTGAAACTGTTTCTGTCGGGCGGGTGCAGAAGGCTGACCGCTTGCCGGTGTCGTGGCCTTTCTAAGTTGAGCCAATTCTGACTCATACTTTGCAACCTTCTTTTCCAAATCGGAGGCGGACTCCGCTTTAAGCCTAATCTTGGCGATGCCCACCGCATCCTTAATCCCCGCTGGGTAATTACGCAGGATGGCGTGGTTCTGTAGCATCTCCGATACCGCCTTGTAAAGTTTGGTGGAAGAGTCTTTGAGATCGGGGTTGGCCTCGACCTCTTCGTAAAGGTTCTTGTCCCAGGCGGACTTTAGCTCGCCTTTGACATTCTCCTCTTGCTCTTTCCTGTACTCAACCTCAATCTCGCTGGCTTTGTTTTCAGCGAGTTTTGCAAGATCATCGCGGCCTTCATCACGGTAGCTCTTTGCTGCTTCCCGATAATCTTCCGCGCTAAACTTGCGAGTTGAAGTTTGTTTCTCCTGCGCAGCAGCTTTTCCAACCGAGGCTTGGGCGGCTTCCCGCTCGGCCTGCAACTTGGCTTTCTCTGCTCGCAGTGTTTCCCATTCCTTTTCAAGACGCGACTTTGCTTTCTCATATCGTGTTGGCTTCTTTTCGGAAGCCGACTCCGACTTGGATTCATCAGATTGCGTTGTTAAAGAACTTTTGGTTGATACGGTTTCAGTCTTAGGGACTTCATCCGTCACCACATCATTCGATGTGGATTTAGTTTCGGTGGTTTCGGGAGTCGCGGGTGTCTCCAAGGTATCGCCGCTGGCCGTCTCCTTAGTTTCTGTTACCGCTTCAACTTGTGACAGGGTGGGCGCGAGTTCCGTGCCTTCATCTGCCGCCTTCGCTAAAGCCAATACATCTGCTTCGGATAGGTTAGTCAATTCCGCCATTTTGACCCTTTCTTACACTGCCACTAGGGGAGTCATTCCCAGTAGTAGGTTAATCGACGATCTGTCCTTCGACCCCATCCGTATCGTCGGTCTGGATGGGCGAGTTTGTTTTTCGGGATGCAAGCGATTCGAGAACCGCTACACATCCCCTAAAGCCTTTAGCATACCCGCAAGCCAACGCAAGTGCCTCGCTATCCTTCTCGGTGGCAGAGGCGTTATTGCGTAAAGTAAGGTTAAGCAAGATGGCGGATAACTTTAGGCCGGTGGGGGTTGTGAGGAATCCAGTCCACGCCTTCTCGTCCTCGCTGTTCCACACAGGCTCGTTAACCCACGCTTGGTGGCGGATAAAGGATAGGATGGCGCGGAGTTTTCTCATACTGGTATTGCCCAGCTATGGTCGGCAAACAGAAACGCCTCTTTGCCTGGGAAAACCTTGGAAACAGCATCGTTAACAGTCTGCATATTGTAATCGTGTCCAGACATAATCCCGCCAGCCTTCACCTTGGGTAGCCAGCCTTGTATGTCTTGCAACGCCATTTCATGCTGGTGATTGCCGTCAATATAAACAAAGTCAATTGATTTATCTGGCACTAGAGCCAGCGCATCTAAACTCTTTTGCCGAATCGTAGTGATGTTTGGCTTGTCTTTAATCCTTGCCAGATAGGACTGGTACACCAATTCAAGACTGCAAGAGTTGCTTGCACAGTCAGCATCATCATATCCATCAATCCAAGGATCAACGGCGATGACTTGCTGGAAGTAATCGGCAAATATAATTGTCGCTTCCCCGCCGTATACCCCAACCTCAACTGCCTTATCACAGGGGCAGTGCGCTTTTGCAAATTTACCGAGTGCATGGAGTGCGTCTTGTTGCGACGCTGAACGCATTAAGGGTACGCTCAAGCAGGCATCGGCGCGGCCTGTTGCATCGGCTGACCCTCAGTAGGTGTTGCCCCTACTGCTTGCCCTTGTTGGCGAGTGTCTGCCTTGGCCGCATCACGAAGCTGTTTCTGGATAGCGCGGGATGTGTTGGGATCGATCTGTTCCAACGCCTGCAAATGCTGTTGTAAATGCGCCATTAGAACTTGCATTGCACTCTGGTCGACCGGCTGCTGGCGCAGTTGAGCCGCTTGGTTAAACGCGAAGAGAACAGATATATGCGCTTTGTGATCGTCGCTAGGCTTGATCGCGACTGGGAATCCAGTGGCGAGCATCGTTGCAATCTCAGTCGCTTGATCTTCAGCTTGGTCTCCAGAAGCGGCTTGCGGATCTTGGAAGAGTCGGCGGACCAGCGAGGGATCGTCTTGTTCAAGCACCGACTTTACCAACTCGCCTTGGTTGACAAAAGGATTATTTTGGAACATCTGCATCCGCGCTACTGACTTCGCCAAGGCAAACTGGCGGTTGATAAAGTCCAGCCCGCCCTTTGGCTCAATCGAATACTCGGCGTGGATGCCGTCTGGAACCATCTGACCAGTCTCTTCAGCGTACCTAAACAGCAAGTCCTCTTTGGCGTACTGCACATAAAGCGACCAGCACTGCCTAAAGAGGTGCGACAGGCTCATCCTAAAGATGCGGTTGCGCAGATCGCCCGAAGCAGCGGCTTGGGCTTGGATAGCGGCAACCTCAGTCGCAGTCTTGCGATCCGAGATTTGGTACTGCGAGCTAGCACCCATATCAAACTGACCCATGCGCTGTTCAGCCGACATCTTCTCCTCCATCATCAAACGCTGGAAGTCGAAGGGTGGTTGGCTAAATTGTACGGGCTTTAAGCCTTGGGGCAGGATCTGCCCAGGTTGCATCTTGAGGTTGGACGTGTTTAACGAGATCGGATTCTGTGCTTCAAAGACGGGTCGGTTGGCCAGTTCAACGTAGTCGCTCAATGAGTTCTTGAGTTTGTTGAGCAGGTTCTCACCAGGGAGGAGGATTTCTGCGACTCCTCTGGGACTGTACCAACCGCCCCCTGTCAACTCATAGGGGAAATCGACAAAAGGTGGTTCGCCGTGTTCGTAGGGTAAGGTGAAAGGTTTTCTAACGTCCGTCTCCACATCCAGCGGGCTGTAGGTTTCAACCTTCCAGCCGTCCTTGGACGGGGTGTAAAGTTCCCACAAGATGATAGTATCATTGCCAGACTCCTGCGTAATCCCCTCACGCCTGTAAATCTCATCTTGAATCTCACTGCGTAAGCCAACCGATTCGTTGACCTTGCCGCTGATGCGTTTGACAAATTCCTTGTCCTGCTTGTAAAACGAGTTGGTCTTGTAACTGTCGACTGAAATAGAAATGATGTGAACGATGAAATCTGCATCGGCCAAGTTCTTGCAGTAAGCCGGTACGACCACGTGGAACGGGTCAATTGCCTCAAAGGCAATCTGCTTCTTGTCCTCGTTCCAGACTACCTTGGCTAACCCGCGCCCGTAGAGAAGCAAGTTGTCGATGACCGAAACAATCTCTTTCTGGAAGTTAGACTGCTCGCGCATCTTGTAATCAAACCAACGCTCGGCGGATACGGTAATCGGGGTTAACTGCTGGCGCATCGGGACGAAGCTGGAAAGGATGTCGTTGCCAATTGCGCTGTTGACGAAGCTAGGTTTTAACTTCTCAATCGCGCCGTCAATTAGCTGAACGTGAAGGTCGGCAGCGGTAGGCCAAGGTTTAGTCTTGCGCCTAACCCCAAAGTATCTGGCTTGGTAAAACAACCGCTGGCGGTTCTCCCAAGTCTCGCGCTGGTTTAAGCTATCAATAATGCGGTCGTGATATTCAGTGCGGCGGGTGTATTTATCGCTCATTTGTTACGCTCCCTACTCAATTCAAATGACAAATCGTTGACGTAATGTAAAGCACGCTTTGCCCAAGCGCGTACTTTTGGATCAGCAGTACGGACAGCAGAATAGTTTTCATCTCGCATTAAAGACTCAACTGCCCCCGTTGTGTTTGTTACTGGGGTCGTTGTTGCGCAACCACCAAGACTCGCTGCGCAGATCGCCGTCAATAGCATCACGGTTCTTGCGCCAATCGCCTTCAAGGTTCTGGGTGCGCTTATCTTTCCAACCTGGGATGATGCGAAACACGGCTGCGATGATCTCAAGGATTGCACGCAGCACAAAAGATTATTTGATATTTAGCCCGATTGTCTTTAGGAAAGACACAATCTTTTCCAAGAAAGAATCGTCAGCGGGGGTGGGGGTAAGTTTAACAATGATGCGTGCGGCCAAGACAACGCCACCAACAGCGGCGACAATCTCTTGCCAGTTTGCGGTAATCCAGTTCCATATATTCATAGTGTTTATCCTCCTGCGTCAAAGCCAGCCATAACGGGGTCACTCGCCTCCGACATGATCTGACTTAACATCCGCCAAGTTGGACGCTCGGTGGGGAAAGTCAAGTCAAGGTTAACATTGCCACCACTTAAACACAAAGCAAGGGCATCGGCTCGGTCGGGTGAGGCTAGTCCCCTCGACCGCATCGAGTCCTTAGACTCCACCCCCAACTTGCCCTTACTGTTGGTTATCGTGCGCCGACAAGTTAACTGCGCGGTTAGGTCTTCGTCTTCAGGCAGTATGACTTCAGCCGCTTCAATCTTCTTGGCCATCGTGTACCACATCTCGGCTGCCCTATTGGTATACGCATCGGTGTCGTAGGCGGTAGAGCCAAAGTTAACTCGGTTAACTTCCCAGCCCGACTCAGCCAGCGCATCGCACATCGGCATACCCAAGCCACTAGCATCCGCATAAATATCCTCTGGCTTTAATCCAGCTTTCTTAAATTCCACAATAAACCTACCCACCGCTGACATCGTATCCCTTTCGCGCCATGCGATCATGGGTAGCACCTTGTTGCCGTCACTTATGCAAAGCACGTTCTGATCGCCACCAGCAGCAAAGTCTACGCCTGCTCTGCGGGTTCCAGGCTTAAAGTCGGGGGGTTGGTTGTGGCAGTTCTGTAGCTGGGTCAGACTAATCACCAGACTCTCCGCCCCTATGTCGACAAACTCGCCGTAGACCATTGAGCGGGTCAACGGGTGTTTCTCGCCATACCGCTGCACCACTTCCTCAATCTGGGTTGGCGTGATGTGGGGGCAGTCAAAGGCGGTGACAGCGTGCTTACTCCACATATTTGCTTCCTTGGTAAACGCTCGGTAGAACGCGCCGCTGGTTCCGCCTGGGCTGGATGCGATCAAAAGCCTAGTTGGTTGACACCGGCTGATAGCCTCAAACAGCGGGTCGGCTACGGTCTTGGCTTCGTCCACCACCATCAGCAATGGGTGACAATCGTGGTCTTCGGCATGCCAGCCTTCAGCACGTCCCGCATCGGTCGCTGAGTAGCCGATAATGCGTGATGTGTTGCCGTTGGGGTGGAGGTAGCGGATCTCGCCAGATGTCACTTCCCATGCCCCGCCGAGTTTAGAAATGTGATGGCGCAGGCTAGGCCAGAGTTGTGATTCCACCTGACGGAACACGCCAGCGGTCGTGACAGCGATTGAACGCTGGTAAACTAGCGCGTGCCATATCAAAGCGGCTGCAATTACGGTGCTGGTCTTGCCGGAGCCGTTGGCTGCACGCAGGGCTACGCGACAGTCCTTGGGTTCTAAATCGCGTAACACCTTTCTTTGCCAGTCATACAGATTGATGCCAAGGGCGTTAGAGGCGAAGTTGGCTGGTTTAGCAAGGTCTTCTAGTATCTCTTCTTGACTGCGCTTTGGAGGCTTTGGCATAGGTGCAAGTTAAGACCTCTTTTTGTTTTGAGCCACAATTATTTGGGGGGGGTTATGCGTATTAAACGGCGGCTGGGGGCGGTAGGGGGGGCGTGGTGGTGTACTTGGCCAAGCTCTCCGCCCTTGGTTTGCGTGTCTTCATGCGCCTATGCCTGGTCTTCCCCAAAACTTTTGGCGTTGTAATTACAATAGTTTGCGTAGCATCTGTCGCACAATAGCTATTGTCTCGAATTGTATGCAATGTTTTGGGGGTAACATCTTTACACTCAATCACTTGCGCTTTCTTTTTGCCTGCTATGCCTGCGAGAAGTTGAGCGAGATTCCCGTTTATGCCATGCGTAACATCTTGACTGACTTGCAGTCGCGCACTTGGGATTGCATGGTTATAAATTCGTTCCGCCATCCACGCCTTTGCCTGCCATGATTTTGCGCCTGCTAGCTCTATGTCTCGCAGTAAGGAAAGCTCGTGCTTTTTTCTAGATGTCTCCACTCTCCTAGCGAAATCGGGCTTACGCTGCGCCCAGGTGCGAATGGTGGAAGGATTCACGCCAACCAACGCACCGGCCTTTTCGAGCGTGAATCCACTCCCACAAGCCGAGACTATTTCATCAGCAATCTTATCGGTGAATATGTCGCGCCCATTCTTTGCCTTTTCAATTGGTGCGCTTGGAGGTGCGCTGATTTCATCCATGCCCCACCTTACCATAAAATATCTTAAAATAAAACTTGACATATCCAAGCGGATAGCATAGGTTGTCAATTGTCGAGGGAAAATCCTATCGGATTGCCCAAGGCATAAAAGAAAATAAGGAGACACACACAATGAAAACAGAGGACACAAACAGGATCGTAGAGAAGATCGTGGAGGCACTAGGCAAGGGCGAGATTCCTTGGCGCAAACCTTGGCGCAGTGTTGCCGCGCATAATGCAATCAGCGGCAGCGAATATAGGGGAGTAAACGCGCTGGTGTTAAACTTGGCGAGTCATTACCCCGATCCGCGCTTTTTAACCTACAAACAAGCCGCCGCACTAGGCGCGCAAGTTAAGAAGGGCGAAAAGGGTTGGCCAGTCATATTCTATTCCACGATTAAAAAGAGTGGAGAGAGTGAAGGAGGAGAAAGCACAGGAAGCGAAAAGGCAAAAACTTTTCGATTTATGAAACACTATACCGTGTTTAATGCCTCTCAGTGTGACGGCATGCCTGAGCGAGAAGAAGCCGCCGCGCCGGTGACTCAAATTGTGGAAGCTGACGAGATAGTCAAACGCATGCCGCGCGCGCCTAAAATAGTGGACGGTTCGCGCGCTTGCTATATCCCTAGCCAAGATATTGTGAACATGCCGCCAAAAACAGCGCACTGGACAAGCGCGAGCGCATATTATGACACCATGTTTCATGAGTTGACGCATGCAACAGGCCATGAGTCGCGACTAGAACGCGATCTTGGCGGAAACTTTGGAAGCGAAAAGTATGCTAAGGAGGAGTTAGTGGCAGAAATAGGCGCGCAGTTCCTCTGTCAGTCATCCGGTATCAATCGTGAGGAAGTTGAGGAGAACGCTGTGGCCTATTGTCAAAACTGGTCAAAGGTTCTGAAGAATGACCCCAAGATGATATTCTATGCAGCCGCCAAGGCACAGGCAGCGCATGACTTCATCATGGGAAAGGAGAAAGCTTGAAAACCTACTTGGTTGAAGTTTTTGACAATAAGGATCAATATGGCGGCGGCATGCCTTGCCTACAATTTGAAGCGACATGCAGGCAGGAAGCTTATGAAACTATATTTGAAAACTTGGGTATAAATATAAACATAAGGGAGGAAAGTATATGAAACAGTGTTTCATAGTCATAGATTGCACGGGAAGGTATCAAGCGCGCTTTTCATCATATGATGGCGCGATGCGATGGATCAAACAGGAAGGACTAGATGGGGCAATCATTGTGAAGGACAAGTGGAGATGAGCGCACAACTCTATTCCCTTGGGATGCTGCACGGTATCCTCCTGGCCTTGTTTGTAGTTATGGTATGGCCAAGGAATAAACGGAAATAGTTTTCCCTCGTCTCTCCTCGTTACTGAGGGGAGGAGAGGTCAAACCCTATCGGGATGGCCTAAAGAAAAGTAAAAGAAAGGACACGCATTATATGAAGCATGATAAACAACTAACTGCACAAGAATTATACGATTGGTTGAGAGAGTTAGACAAAGATGGGGTAAACTTGAGTAAGGTTGACGTTAATTATCGTCATAACTACGAAAGCGATGTCGAAGAAGTTTATGGGGTAATTGAGGATCTTAGAGACTCTTCAGATAATGAGACTCTTACTTCTATATGCCTTGTTACTGATTTGAGCGAGGTTTAGTCCCTCCTCGTTTCCCCTCGTAACGGAGGGGAACGGAGGATGGATTCCGGCTCTCGCCAGGGCATCCTACAAACGGCAGCGTAGTCTTTATTGATTGCGCGAATGAAAGAAAGAAAGAGGATATGAAAATGAGTAAAGACGAAGTGAATAAAAAATATCGTGGAAAGTATGTTGAAATTGAAAAATCATACGATCATATTCAAAAATGTTATAAATATATCGTGCTGAAATCATATAGCAAAATACGAGAGAACACGACACTTGGGGAAGATGTTGGAACGCCTTTGGAGTATTGCAGATAGGAAGTTGCGCCAAGGGTTCAACCCCCAACGGCTTTTCGCGCTTGCTTGCAAACGGAAGCGCAGGCATTCCGTCTTTACAAACGGAAGCATAGCACCCTATAAGGACAACATAAAAATATGACTGAAGACGAAATTATTAAGGCTTACCTTTCGCGCTTAGGTAAGAAAGGCGGGAGCGTTAGCGGTCCCATCAAAGCCCGCAAGTTATCGCGGGAGCATTATGCCAAGGTGGGTAAGGTGCAGCGGGAGCGTTGGGATAAGTTCCGGCGGGAGCGTCAAACGGAAGCGCAGGCATCCAAGCGGTAGCGTAGCCTTTCGCGGGAGCGATAGCCCTATAAGGGGTGTGTAGAATAGCCCTATAAGGGGTGTGTAAACGGCAGTCTAGTTATTTTTTGGCAATGTAAAGAACTACGTTATCTGTATTCTGTTCTGGAAATATACTTTCGCCATTTGAGTCTATGTAATAAATAGATCCCGACCTGGTGGGATTTCCAAGCACTATTGCAAGCCAATCAAAGTCACCGTGATTACATACAGGATGTCTTATTTTTATATCTCCTGTTTTGCTTCCAGTTATATGACCAGTTTTAACTTCAACTCTTTTCAGATCGCCATTGTGAAGCATAACTATTAAGTCGTATCTGCATGCTGGACTCAAGGCTCTAAATACGCTCAAGCCCTTTGCCATCAGATCGCTTGAAACATAAAGTTCGTTTATTGCGCCTATTGTTCCAGTGTTTGCAATATAATCATGAGCCTTTTTGTTTGGCATAATCTATTTACCTATAAAACAGCAGCACGCCTTGTTGTCAAGTTCTAGATCTTCAACCTTGAATTTGACGTTTAAAGTCGAATCTTGGTGTTTTGTTTTAGTTCCGCATCTTTTACCATTTTGCCTGTCCCGACCACGTGGCGAGGCTTCTGGGTGGCAAGGAATCGATTTTAAAGCCTTTTTGCTTTTCATGCAACTACCAATTTCGGCAGCTCCAGAAACGTGGGGTTAGCTTGCTTGGAGGGTTGCTGTCACACCCGTGCCTAGCTCTGAAGCTACGCCTGCGGGCTGGATTGCTCTTCTTGATGCTCATCTTGGGGTCGCCATAGCGGATAGTTTTGCTTTCACCGCCCTTGCAAGCCCTTACTAAAAACTTCTTCGGTCCCCTTGGAGTCCTTCGGGGTGAGTTACAAGGTAGGTTACGAGGGTTCATGCTTCATCGACCTCATCGGTGTCAAACTCATCAGGGCAGGCATCCTGAAGCGATTGTAGGGCTTTCTGGTGGCTCTCAAAGAAACCTGACAACCCCTTAACCCGCTCCGTCAGCCCATTCCACTGCGCCTCGAACACCTCATAGGAGCAGTTGGCATTCATATCGTCTACCAGTTGCCCTAATAGCCTCAAGACGCTGTGGAGTTGAGCGTTCTCTGCTTGAAGGAGGCCAATGAACTTATGCGCCAGCTTCAGTTGCTCGCGGTCAAGAGGCAAACCCACCTTTTTTTGCCTTCATCATCCTGTAGATGCGAGGGCTGATGGTGCTTTTAGATTTAGGACGGCTAGTGCCAGCCTTGCGTCTGGCGTTAATGTTGGCGTATAAGCCTGGTCGGTTTGATTTCATTTCGCGATTGTATCACGCCAATGTTTGTTTGTCCAAAATACACGCCAGAGGTTCGCTTCGGAAAGCACCGCAGGGAAGGGGGAGGGGACGGGACAAAGGGAGTCCCCTTCCCCTGCTTTCCTTCGCGTCTTATGTTTATATGTATATAAGGGTTTGGTAGCTCAAGAGATGATAGTGTTTTGAAAGTGGATTAGAAAGTGGTCTGATTGGCAATATACAAACCGCTGTCAGACAATATCTTGTTAGCTTTGTGAAGGCGTTTTAGATACCTATAAAACGTGCTTTCCGATACTTCCAACTTTTCAATGATATGACGACATAAATCACCCGCCTGCCACTGCTTGCTACCCATCTCGGTTAAGAACCTTTTATCGTCAACCGCCTTATGTGCGCCCGGCTTCTTTAGCTTATCTGGATTGAGTGAGAAGTTGGCTTGGAACAGCGGGTAATTCCACTGCACGACAAAGCTATCGACTGGCGGGAAGTTACGCAGTGTGATGTCACAAGTGTAGCTCTTCTCATCCTCCTCGTGGGCAGTCAGAACGACCAACGTATCTGGGTTACGGGCGAACACGCCCGATCCACTGAAGCGGTCAATCGACTCTGCGCCCGACTTGTTGCCCTTGCTGAAGTGATGTGAAAGGATGATCGACAAGTTGTGGCGTGTGGCTAGGTATTCAAACTCATTCATAAGGCTGGACATATCGCCTGCGCTGTTCTCATCCCTCTCACCCATCAGCATATAGTTTGGATCGAGGATGATGGCTTGGTATCCCTTCCCTTCGATCTGCTTCTCGATCATCGGTCGGATGAGAGTTAAATCGGCAGCGTGACCTCTCAGCGTCCATGTGTCAAAGTCATCGGCCTTATCTTCCAACCCCTTCGCTTTGATAACATCGGCTAATCGATTGCGGAAACTCCATTCCTGTATCTCAAAGTTAATAAACAACACCCGCGCCATCTTGCACTCCTGCCCCCACCACGGCACTCCGGCGTGGAGCGATAAGGCTAGGTCAATTAGACTCCAACTCTTAAACGCCTTGCTCCCTCCACCCAGCAACATCTTCCCCCCTCTATGCAACATCCCCTCAATTAGTGTCTCTGGTGCGGGTAAGTCTTCCTTGATAAGTTGTGCATAAGATTTAATCGGCGGCCACTCATCGGTCTTGGGCTTGATACCAAGTGCTACGGCTGGTTCAATCATTTTCCTCCTTTGCAAAACCAAAGCAGGCTTTGCATCTTGTCGTTTCTTTTTGACCCAGGAATCCTAACGGGTTGACTGGGTTTGAATGTTGCAGGATCGCACCCTAACGGGATAAGAAAAGCCTTTAACTGATCCACCCACTCATTCTTTGGTGGCATCTCAAACCAACCATGCAAGCTCTTTCCGCCGGTATCCACAACGGCGTGTAGCTTCATGCTAAACAAATCTCGCATCAGTTGGAACACCGCGCCCATCTCTGGCTTAGTCAACACATCGGACTCGACAACCAAGAACACCCTATGCTCAACGGTGTCATTGGATCGGCTAACCGTATCCAGCTTGTAGGTCGCGCCAGTGGTAAACTGCCCAATCGGCTCGTCCAACTTCTTCCAATCCCAAGCTGACCTAAAGTTCTGCGGATGTCTCCCGCTGTCCTTGACATCACCGATCCAGATATTGTCAGCGACATTAAACATAGATAAGAACAAGTGATAGTCCTGCGCCGGATCGCCTAACTTGACTGGACTTTCCTCGTACATATCGGCTGGGTCCCAATTGTAGTGGGTCAGATAGCGTTGTTTGTTTGACTCAGCAATCGTCTTGATCCTATCCAACACTTCGGCGTGCGGATCTTTCTTGATGATTAACTTTGGCGTAGCAGTACCACCCGACATGATGTTGACTGGCTTGTAGAGAACATCGCCACCTATAGCTCTTCGCAGCTTGCGGTTAGCTTCATCTCGATACGGCGTGCAGGAAGTATGCCAGCAGAAGATAGTCGGCGCGCCATCTACGAACACCGTTGTGTCGCGGATGCGGGTGTGGCTGGTGTGTGCCGCCTCACCAGGACACTTGCACAGCCCGTGATTTTCGGACTGCCAATCCACTTGGCCTACGATCTCTTCAGCTTGCCGTTGTGCGGGGGTCATAAAATTCAAACTGGCTGCTGATTCAAGAGGCGAACACACACTGAGGAACTGCCCGCCGCAGGATCTCCCTGCGGACCACAACGCCAGTTAGTTAGATCATCCAGCCAATATATTGTACTCCCTGTTGTCGCATTCTTCGTATTGATTTAAGAATGGAATATCCCCAGCGCATAAATTTCTATACTCTGGAATTGCAGATAGTGTTTTGTGTAGTTCAATTGGATCGGCCTTGTCTCGGACTACAGCGTGATGAAAATGTGTCATCCAATAATGTCCAGACTCATCCGCAAGCTTTGGGTAACTGGGACCACACCCGCTAAAGCCAACTACCATTGCGTATCCATGCCTATCCTCAAACTCTTTTAATAGTTTTTGGCTACAGCGATAGCTTCCTTGGGAATATATTAAAACCGAATATGGCGAGCTTCGCCTGTAGGCCAAGGTTACTTTGGTTGATTCATTTTTATTCATTTCCTAGTCCATTCAAATTGAGACATATAAAGTTTTTTGATTTTGCGTTTTATGGTTTTAGGCCATTTGATTTTATGGTCGTTTTCATAACCATAAATGCTGGTCACGGCATCCCGCAATAGTTCATATCCAGTTTTGCTTTCAAGAAGAATAAAAAGGACTCTTGCCTCCTTAGGTGTTAATTGATTGTCGTTCATTTACTTCTCCCCCAACTCCATCACCTTCTTAGCCGCCTCGACAATATCTTCAGCGGTGATGTTGCGCAACGCATTACACCACATCTGCGTCTTCTTGGTTCGGTTAGTTGCGTCCTTACACTTAGCCTGCGGCAACCCCCCATGCGGTCGGCAAGGCGCGTGCGGGCAAGTATCGGGTTTGAATACTGGCACTGACTTAGGGTAATACTTGCAGCGGTCATCTGGATGGTAGCTACCCCACAAACTAACGCAGGCCGTATCCAACCCCGCCGCCATGTGTGTGACTGACGAATCCGGCGCAACCACAAACTCTGCCCCTTGGATGACAGGGAACAGCGTGCGTATGTTTGCCGTGGCGTTAAATAAATCCACCACCCGCTTGCTGTCTACTCGGAAGTCTACTGACTTATCCATTCCAATGATGACTGCATGATGGTCGGGAAACGCTTCCAGCAGAGCCTCGACCGCCAGCTTCCCCAGCGCGGGTGGATAGGTGCGGGTCGGACCAGAGCTGCTGACATGGTAGGCAAAATACTTGGTCGGCAACGGCCAGAGATTTAATTTCTTTAACTCATCGGTATCAGGCTGGACTGTGTAGAGGTAAGGCTTCTTGTACTTTGCGTCGACTAACCGAATATCCCCAGCCTTGCCATTGACATCCGCCACAATCCCTTCCGCCCCCATCCACAGGTAGATGCGGTCGTAATGATTGCCAGCACCAGTGCCAAGCTCCGTGCCGCCTACCTTGCCAGAGAAGAGATCATCCAGCACAACGTGCGCGTCGTAGGATGCCCACGCCTCGGCGGTTGGTGGTAATGGCAACAGCCGCGCTCCCAGCCCAGCGTAGAGAGGCATATTGCGGGCAGGACAGTAGACATCGACCGCACCCCCCGAAGTCTCGGTTAGGTAACGGATCACCCCAGTTGCCATGATGGCATCGCCGATTGCACCAGCGCGGTAGACCGCTGTTGTCCCACCCTCGGCTCGACCTGGGTAGTACGGCTTAATCAAGTGCGGTACGGGTATTGCGTCTGTGAAAGGCGGGTTGACTAACTCATCGGGCAGGATGTAGCTACAGCGCGGCCACAACTTATTGTCATCGACTACCGTGACTGCGTTTGTGTTATTGGTCCATAGTTTCATTTGTTATCCTCCATTACTTTGTTTATGCATCTGATGATTTCCGCCGCGACTTGCGGGACGATGGCATTTCCGAGTCCACGCAATTTAGCCACTCGGTTGGGTATCCCATGAGCCACGCGACCCACGTTGGGTTCAGGGAGCCACGTTGCCCAATTAGTGCAAGAGCGTTTGGTAACTGGTCGTGATGCCCCCGAGTTTTGGCTAGATGTGCTTCTGAATTTTGTCCCTTGTGATCCCTTGCCGCTGGCGTTGGCCACATCACAGATTCGTTGACTGCTCTCACTAAACATCTGAACCGATTTTCTTTCGGATTCACGTTCGCTGAGTTGTCCACCGTTGGTGTCGGCCACATCTTTACCGCAGTCTGAAGAGTTGCCCCCCACTTCGTTCCGTTGGCTGATGTCCTGCTCTTCCCGTCCTCGCTCACACTTCCGCTCTTTGCTCCCGTGTGTGCTCCCCTCGGACACGCTGACGGAGTCGGCCAAATCTCTGGCGATGATCCAGACCCTGTCTCTTCTGTGCGGCGCGTCGACGGCGCAAGCTGGAATAATGATCGGTTCGACTTCGTAACCTTGACCTTCCAAGTCAGCACACACTTGGTCGAGTGCCAAGTTGACGATCCCAGCAACATTCTCACCAATGATCCAAGCGGGCTTTGCTTCCTGTATAACTCGCAACATTTCAGGCCAGAGGTAACGGTTGTCATCCTTGCCTCGTTGCTTCCCTGCGACTGAGAATGGCTGGCATGGAAATCCGCCTGTGAGAAGAGTGACTCCTGCGTATAGCTCGCCTCGTACTTCGCGGATGTCTTTGTGGCACGGGACTTCTGGCCAATGCTTTTTGAGGACTGCTTGTGCGTAGGGTTCGTTGTCACAGAAACCAAGGGTTCTATATCCATTCCATCTTGCCGCCAAGGCAAATCCTCCGATCCCACTAAATAAGTCGAGGTGTGTCTTTTCATTCACTTTCCAATATCTCCTTCGCTATCAGTGCCGCTGCATCGACCATCGTTATGATCTGGATTAAATCAATTGCATGGCCATGAGAAACGCGATCTCTCTCAATAGCCAACTTATCGCGTGCGATGAGAAGCATATCGCGTGACCATCTCAATCTGTCTCTGGCTTCTATAGTCATACCTTTTCAAAAACTCCTGTGAGTAGATTTAACTTCCAGCCGTTACCATGAAACTTATCGTAGAGCATTTGATTCATAATCCACGCTAGGGGTGAGACATTTGTTTCCAGCAACCGTCCAGGTTGGCAGGCGTTAAGCTCCAGCATCTCAGCCAGTGCCTTAACCTCCAGCCGTGCGTATTTGTAAATTGATTTCATGCGGTTTCTTCACCCACCACAGCGTCAAAGCCTTGCTCCTCGGCGTGGTAGGTGTTTGTTTGTACTCGAAGCCAATCTGGTTTAGCAATAGGTTTCTTGCCGGTGAAAGAAGTTTCTGTGAATAACACATTGTTGCCTGGCACGCAGGCCAACCGTCCATTGTGCAGGGCGATGAAATGGTGCGACTTAGTTTGGCTAGGTTCCAAGCTGTAGGCATCTCCATACGGCTCGGCGGTAAACATATAGCTTCCGCTCAACCACTCCTGCCTGCTTGCGATCCATACGTTACAGTCTAACTCCCGTAAGTAATCGTATTCGATGGTAGAGAAGTTGTAGCCAAAACAATCCCAGCGTTGTGCATCCCGCAGCTCCCACTTGTGGGAATGTCCTACCGAATCGTGGCAGATGGCAGACAAGGGTAAGCCTCGATACAACGCACCGCATTTGAGCATCACAGTGCAAGCCCAAGCTCGGTGTGGCACGCTGGATAACCCAAACCAAACTGCATCCTCCCAGCCCTGTACTTGGCCTTGGCTAATCACGGACTTGTCAACCGACACATACTGATGTCGGGGTAGGTTAGCTGCGTGGGTCATCGCCAAGCTGGTCCAGTTAACCAAGCCACCAACACCCAGCGTGTACCCCAAATAGGCGCACGCGCACGATGTTCGACGTAGGATGGAAACCAGCAGCCCGCGCCTTGATCTCGAATAAACCTTCCGCCAACCAAGTCAGCCTTAACTTGCAACCCACCGCCAAGGTACTCGGAAGGATCGGATAGATTGACTACCATCGTCATCTTGCGATCCGATCCAGTAAACGTATCGTAGTGCCACCAAAACTGCTGGAGCGGATTGTACTTTAGGATCTGCAACTGCTGCACCCCTGTAATGTCGAATCGGTAATGCTCGGCGTTGACAGCCGTTGTCAACTCATTGACTATCGAATAAAGCCACTTGTAGTGCGGAGCCATCGGAACCCAGCAAGATGAACAGCTACGCGCAAACGATCTCCTAGTCGTTCCATCCTTCTTCATCACAGTCGCACGCTTCATCCCGATTACCTCTGCATCTTGGCGCAACATCATGCACTGGGTCGGGGTCAACACATAGCGGTCTACTGCCGCCGTTAATACTTTTTGCTTAAACTCACTCACGGAATAATTGGATGATGTACTCGACCATCTTGATTGTGATGTAGGATGCCGTTGCCACTATAGAGACGAACAAAGACATAAACAGCGTTGTCCACGCGAAGAAGGTAAACAGGTCGCCCAAGAAGTTAACGATGTGCAAAGTCATACTTCCATCATCCTCAAAAGGCGCGGCGTGTCGATGTTAATTCCACCAGCCCTGCACCACCACGTTACCGTCCCATTCTTAAAGTCGCGTAGCAGTTTGCGGATCTCGATGGTGTTATTGTATTCGGGACATTCGTTTAGATCCCGCCCCGTGTAGCAAGGGATAACCTTCATCCCTTTCACCGCCCCCCTCCGGCGCAGCAACCGCAAGTCTTCAATAGCTCGCAGTGCCACCTCTCCCGCCAGTTGTCGCATTCTGTCATCACGATCTCCTCTGGTTAGTTGCGTCGATCTCATTTCTTCTTACGTTGAGCCTTATGCCAAAGAGCGTACTCGTTCCACAGTTCGCAAGCCTCCTTGGCCGCTTCCAGGGTGTCAAACAAATCCTGCAACGGCGGAAAGTCAGTCGGCGGGCGCGAACCGTAAAGTCGCGGACCAATGACGTTACCCGCCATCGTGTGTAGCCGAAAGCGACCACACTCCTCCACGACCTTAATTTCCGTCACCGCCCCAGCTCTTTCAGCTTGGCATCGTCAGCCGCAATCGTAGCTGCTAGCTTATCTAAATCCCCCGACTGCCCAGCGTAGTGAATGATGTAGGCATCCTTGTGGCGGTCTAGGCCGTACTGGTCCTCAACACTGGTCATGCAGTTGTAGGCGGGATCTAAGCCCGACAGCGGTATGTCCCAGAGGTGCGCTTGGATGTTCGCCCAGGTCTGCATCCCAAAATGATTAGGCACAGTACCCAGCGGGGGTAGGGATAGTAAGCCAACGTGCTTGCGCCGGATGGCAAACACGCCGAAGTTAAAGTAGTAGGTAGGCGTAATTGTCCCGCCATACTGCGCGGCCAGCTTCTTCATGCCCTCCTTGCGGTCTAGGAAATCACCCTCATCAAAGGCAATAAAGCCGTCATTACCCTCCTCCTTGGGGTTAGCAAAGTCATCGCAGTCTTTGGCGACAAGACAATCGCAGTCGATGTAGATGCACTGCTCGTAGCCTCGCCCCACCAGTATGTTTGCAAGGAGCGACTTGTTATAGTCCTTAGGGTCCATCACTGAGCGGTTGATTAAGATAAAGTCTATCTCGTTACGCTTGGCGAAATCTTCGATACGGGGCTGGGTGAGCGCAAGAACCTTATCCCACTCCGTCCCAAACGCCATGGTGACTACAGCGCGTTTCATTTTTTAACCAAGCCCTCCAACGCCTTCGTGATGACGTACTGAATTACCGCCTCTTGATCTTTCTTTAACCGCTTCAGCCCAAAGGCGTGCAGAGCCTTGGCCGTCTTATCGTCATAGGTTACATCGACCAGCACTTGCTTGGGCGCAGGCCGTGATTTTCCAAAAGTAATTTTGCCTAGATTCTTCATTTGCGTTTTCTCCTTTTTGGTTTTACTTCCTTCCAAACATCAAACTTATCATCCAGCTCGACCGACCAAAGCATCAGCGTCTTGTATAGGCCGTAGCCAATCCCTAACCGCAAGATGGTGCGGCTGATGACATCCCCCAGCCAATACAGAACCCATGACAGAGCCAGCTTCATTCCCTAGGATACCTATTGTTCCCCTCGTAATCGCAGAATTTCTGGAACGATTTATCTGTTTCAGATTCATCGCTGTCGCTTGATTTATCTCCATAGTTTGAGTAAAGCCAAGGACGAGGCTTGCTAAAAAACTCATCCCAATCTTTGTCTATTTCTTCTTGGTTCATAGTCTTGTCACCTCCTTCTTAATCTGTGCGAGCGTAAACAAGCACCGAACCAACGCACGCTCTAAATGGTCAGCCGCCGTCTCGCCGTTGTTGTCAGGACAAGGCGTGGACTTGTGGAGCTGCATCTGCGCTGTGGCCAAGTGCCGGACGGCTCTGGCGATATGGTAATCATGGGTAGGCCGATCCTTCAGCAACCAATCGCCGTAGGCAGACTTCTCTGATCCCCTACCCATAACGCGCCACACTATGTCGGCGGCAGCATCACCCATCTCCGCTATGGTAGGAGCAGTCATTTGGCAAGACTCCGATAAACTTGGTTCAGCAATTCCTCTAGCCACAAGACATTTGCTGGGTCGATTTTATGCCTATTGATTTGTTTATTCATATTATCTAAAAATAACAATCATTGAGCCTTTGACATTTGGATTTCTTTTTGTTTTATTTTCTGGATTTATGAACTTTATTCTTCCCTTAATAAATCTTACTTCTGCCTTGTTATATATGTATTCGTGGAAAGCTTTTGTATCGGTTATTGCGTTTATCAAAAGAACTATTGTCTTGCCTTTCTGAGATTCTTCCGAGCATTTCTTAATCCATTTTGCTGTTTGTGAATATGGAGGATTACAGAAAACCCTAGTTCCCCAATCTGATGAAAGGCCATCCAAGTCTCCATCCTTCCAGTCAATAGGACAAGGATCGTAGTTAAAATTAAATTCATTATTTAATGGGTCATAAACCTCTGGAGGAGTAATCCATTTGTCAGTTTTTGATTTTGGGCAGTAACCACTCACAACTTCATCCCTGGAGGTGTATAACCCTTAACCCAAGCCCACACTTTCTGCATCGCGCAGAAGGCAATACCAGCTTGGTATAATTCGTCTTCGTCCCACACTTTAGTCATGATCTTGCTTGAATCATTTGATGCCAGCACGATTGACACGCCTGCTGCTTTGGGGTTTTCGGAGGCTGAAAGGTAAGCAAAAATTTGGGCGCAGTCCGTGTCATAGAATGGCTCATATTTTGGATTAACCTTCCGATTCTTTAAGTCGACGATAGCGTCACCCACATCGCGCAACTTGACGTATGCGTCACATCTTCCGGCATACCCAGCGCCAACAAGTGCCTTCTCGCACCAGTAGGTCTTCTCTACGTTTTCGTCCGCCCACTTCTTGAAGGTTTCGATGTAGGGCTGGAGGTCTTCATCTTTGCACACAGAGCGTCCCATGAGGATATTCTCGGCTTGTTCGTGCATTCTTGTGCCATGCTCGGCTGCCTTCGTTGTTGATTCTTTGGAGTCCTTAACCACTCTTCGTGCGTAGGTTTCGAGCGTTTCATCTGCCTCCTTCGGAAGTGTGAGCGAGGACATAATGGCCTGCTCTATCTTCCAGCTTGTCAGTTGTGGTTTGTCTAGGATTCCGATAATAGATGTAACGCTAGGCAGCAACCCCAACTTGCGAGCATCGGCTACGGTGGTGTTTCGCTCGTTGCCATTCTTTCCAATAATTACATGAGCAGACTCGCCTTTTTCTGAGTACCAATGACCCGCCTGATCCGTTTGGACCAGACGGGAATTGGTAGGCTCTTTCGCTGTGATTGTAAGAGCCATTACAATTAGAACGGCATT
>Ga0114976_10000503_pt1 | contig 24451 bp, 21 predicted proteins | sample S_130805_EF_Meta_FD_87319 | JGI IMG/M metagenome (GOLD analysis project Ga0114976, IMG submission 87319) | Freshwater microbial communities from Lake Simoncouche, Canada to study carbon cycling - S_130805_EF_MetaG | ecosystem: Environmental > Aquatic > Freshwater > Lake | place: Lake... | reverse complement strand
TTTTTTAATTTATTAACAATATATATAAATAAATTCTAATAAAAAAAACATATCTAAAATATAGAGATATATAATATTTTTTAATTAAAATGATATTTGATGACGAATATACTGGATTTAGTATTGCATATAGTAAGGATTTTTCTTCAATAAAAATAACAGGTTCTATTAAAAATATTAATTTATATAATAATGTGCTATTAATTGCACCGAACCCAATCGACCGTATGACAAATTATTCTGGTTCTGGGCTCCCTTTTCCAAATTATGAAATTGCTTTTGATAATACTCCAAACGTTCATAATATAGATAGTTCAGGATTATTTGACATATTTTTTAAATATCCAAATAGTTTCTATATACCTGATGGAATAAACTTAATTAAACCTTCAATCTATTTTGCTTTTACTGATAATAACAATAATTCGTTCCGTATTCAATATGAATTGCACGATATTAATGCTCTACGAACATTAGTTAACAGAGCTTCTCGAAAGGGCCCCGAGTTTTATGGAGCAAAAGATTATATTTTACCAATAGATAATGCGGAGAAGGTTATGTATGCATATGCTCGCGCAAAAATAGAGCATGATATTGGCTAATATGGTAATGTTAAACAACCCTATTATTTATTAGTAATAAATTTGTATTATTTTTTTGCGATATTTTAAAAAAATGATTATCAACTTTAAATTTATATAGTAAAGCCATAGATTGTTTTGAAATCAAATAATCTATTGTACTGCCAATCGCACATCGTTGAAGTTTGAGTTTAAGTATCTATCCGAAGTAGTTGCAAAGCAAAAGTTTGTGTTTTACGAAGAGTTTGAGAGAGACAATGACTGATAATGTCAAAATCACCTTCTCTACCGAGCGTATTAAATATATTGTATATGAAAATATTAAGAACCTCGTATTTGAAAACAAGGGGATTGTATATGGAGGTTTTGTTAGGGACTTCATTATTTGCGACCATTATAAAAGGTTATATAATCAAACAAATAGTTATAACACAAGTGCTTTCTGGAATAAATTAATTCATCCAGAAACAGCACCGCGCACTATTGTTGCAAATGATATTGATGTATGTATGTATTCTGACGAGGATGTTTTAAAATTTATTGCGGATTTGCAAAATCTGTTTTGTTTAGATGCTGGATTTGACAATATCACATCGTCGAATATTGTTGTTGATAGTACCATGAAATACTTTGGCGCACCTATAACAACACACCGAAAAATTAACTACAAAATTATTGTTGGTAAAATTCCTTATGTGTTTTGCGGTGTTGAACTATCATTTGATATTGATATAATAATACCTAAAAATAGTAATAATCAACCTCCTTTCTACAAAACAGATTTGCTGTCAAATATCTTTCTAATGAATAAAGAAGGCATTGTTATATCAAAGAATACAGGAACTATAATTGACAGGATGTGTCTACTGGATAAGCAGAAAATAACCCACCTAATTATGAAGGATATTGTGGAGTTTAAAACGCAATTTGCAATAAGGGATAAATGCTACTTTGACCATAATTCGGGGAGCTTTCTTTATAATTGCGAAGTATATCATCGTATTCACAAGATGATGTTTAGAACTTTCAAATGGAATATCACAAACCTTCCATTTGAAATATGCGATTTCCAAGCTAATAATTCCACAACTATTTGTGGTATTTGCTTGTCTAACTTTAAAAAGAAAAATAAAATAATAAAGATGTATAATGACAATTCGACAAAAACAGAAAAGGTATGCTCTATGGTGCATGATTATTGCCTATTTAAATATTTTGAGACCCAGATAGAAACAAGTAAGAATAACAAGATGAATAGTACAGATGAGTTTGAGTTCAGATGTCCTATGCGCAATATTATAAATTTCAAATTACATTCTGATAATATAACGGAAACTATCAACAACAAAATGAATGAATAAATTAGGGAGAGGTAAGCGATACCCCCCGTGTAAATTAGTCTTGTAGTCTTTGTTATTTGTTATAGGATATTTATATATTATTTTTTATTTATATAATATTTTATTTACAACACTTCCAAATGTATAACTTACTAATGATATTAATACTATTATTATTAAATTAGATATTTTTGATACATAAAAAATATCACAATGCTCCATGATATGCAGATATGCTTCGAATATCATTATTTTTACAAACATCCCAAGGATTATTTCAAACCCAAATAATAAACCAAGCAAGAAATTAACTATAATATGCAAAACTAAATATACCTTGTTTTCAATAATATTATTTGCATGGTTGGGATAAAAAAATATATCTATATCGTGTATATTAAATACACATCTTAATATTGTAAATGATATTGTTACTGTAAAAATCACAGTTAAATATATGTAAAAATATATTGAATTCATATTTATTCTATATTCTACTATGATATAAATAATATAAATAATGTTTACAAAATATAATATGATTTATATTTTGCATTTGGTATGTTTTTTTTATATATCAATTCAATATCTTTGTTGATATTATAATTAGAATAATAGAACAGAATATGATTTGATAATATATCCTTGACGAACACGTTTTTATAATATTCTTTTATTGTCCTCGATTTAATTGATAGTATTTTTTTAAGTATGTCCTTTGTTTTCACGATGTCCTTGTAAAATAACAATTGGTCTTTGTATTTGTCGTTATATGATGTTAAATTATTGAACTTTGCATTCTCAAATAAATATTTGAAATGTGTTTTTGCTTCCTTTATATGCATATCATTTATATCATAAGTTTTCAAAATCTCAATAAACTTTTCGATAAACAAAAGCATATTACCATTTTGACATTGCGATGATATATTATAATAGGACATCTTTGGATTATAATTATCAATATTAACAGATAATCTGATATTGTAAATTATTCCAAGTTCTTTGCGAAATATTTTGTAAAATATGCCACTATCAATATTAAATAGAATACGCCTAATATAATATGATAATATCAAATGTTCTTCGGAAAGGAATTCAATCATCTTTGATATTTGCAATATTATAGAGCTACTTGCAATTATATGATCATTCTTAATATTAACTATTTGCAAATTTTTATTTTTAATTATAAGCTCTGGATATACAAACCTGGATTTTTTCTTTTTTATAATGCCAAAATATTTTTTGACATTCTTTATAGTTTCATTGACCTTGCTCGAAGGGCACGTTATAGTTACAACTAAATTATCTGTATTTAAATGAGATTTAATGAATTGTGATATTCTCCTATTATCAAAATGTTTAATATATTTTATCTGCTTCTTGTAATCGGCAATATATGAATATTTGGAATATAAAAATTTGAATATATTGAAATTAAATTTGTAATTAGAATTGGATATCGAGGTCATTAATTCTTGGACAACTGCTCCCTTTTCCTTGATTTTAATATCATTTTCAATATAAAATTTATTAATGGTATTTGATAATATATCCATATAAAACTCTAAATCAACTGCAAGACCCGATATATATAGCTCCATTTCATAATCATAAACTGTTGCATTATGCACACCGCCTCTCTTATATATTTCATCACTAATATATGTGGCATCTTTGTATTTTTGTGATGTTAAACACGCCAATAAATGCTCGCAATAATGCGTTAAACCCATCTCGTCTTTCTTTTCTTGATAGCGCCCTAATAAAAAATTTGTTGATATATAAGTTAATTTTGTTTTTAACGGCACTATTATAACTCGAATACCATTTTTTAACTTTAATCTTTTTATATTTATGTCCATATATAGGTATATTATGAATAACTTATCTATATATTGTAGATATATTTACATATCCATAGGGAAACATAATTGAATATGATTTACAATCACATTTATATAAATGTAATATAATTCGTAATATTCTAATTCGATAGTACTATTAAACATATTGAATATTAAGTATAACTCTATAATTTTTGGTATATGCACAGTATATTTACAAAGATATGATAGAAATATTGTTGGAACAATAATTGACGTATATAATACAGGATTGTCCGTGTTATATTTTAAAAACATATGTGTAAATTGAAGCATATAAAGGAATTTATAAAAATAATAATCTCTTTTGAAAAGATTATTAATTTCACCATTATAATAGTATATTGCATCAAACCATTTCAAATAATGCACAAATGAACTGCCATATAAAAACACGGAATGATGAGTGTTTAGAGACATATAATATAAATAAATCAAGTATTGGATATTATTATTGCCAATATAGTATTCAAAATCGTGATATACTTTTGTAGATAATATCATAACATTTGCTATGTATTTTTTACAACCGCTATTTGGCACGATAGTAAATAAAAATAGGTCTCTAAATAATTTATTATACATTATTGAAAGCTTGCTTAAAATGAAACCAAATACCATTGCCCATTGAGGATATACGCAATAATGTATTTTTAAAATCACCCTATATTTATTACAATTATTACCGTGAATACCGTGAATACCGTGAATACCGTGAATACCGTGAATACCGTGAATACCGTGAATACAGTGAATACCGCCACATATGTTATTGCGAATTATTGGCGTTATATAATGGCATTCTCTATGGAAGTCAAACCCGACAACATCCCCTGTTTTTATTATATAGGTTTCAGGTATTATATTAAATACTGTTATAATATATTTATTATCGTCGAGACCAACAATAACTCTATAACAAGAGGCAAACGGGATATAATAGAATGGTCCATCAATATGCCTTGTATAAAAAATATTATCGGATGCATTTTTTACGAAGTTCTTGTTATTATTTGACGGGGGTGATACGTATATTTCGTTCATATCATGTAATATATCAATTGCATAATCGCTTCCTAACGATTTTTTAAACATTTCTTTTATTTTCCTATTCTTTGTAATATCGTAAAATAGGTCCTTTATATTTGGTGGTAAATCTTTGTACCACCAATGCGTTGATGTTTTAACAGATGGTTCTTGATTAATTACCCAATCTCTAATATTATTTAGAATATAACTATCATCTGCATTATTTAATTTACAGTTATAAACTCGCGACCTTTGATATTTCCAAGGTAAATTTAAAAACATATTATATTATATTTATGTATTATTTTATTTATGTATTATTTAATTATATTAAAAAATAAAAATTGATACATAAGGATTAGTTAATATTAATTAAAATCAAAGATTATAATCTAATCATGAGCACCGAACAAACTACTGTGTCTGCATACACTTGTACTGAGAATGGAGGTATTGCACTGGATACTTCTGGAAGCATTATTATTGACTATTTTATGATGTATACACGCAATCTTACGGAAGAGCAAAATTATAAGTATATTGAAAAGTGTTGGAGTATTAGCCCTGTGAAAACTGTTGCAATCATCTTTAACGGACGTGATAGATTAACAGGAAAGAAGGAGAAAAGAGTTTCTAACCAGGCAATGTTGTGGTTAAGAGAACACAAGCCTTACACATATATGAATAATATTCTTACATATGTTAATAAATATGGGCGTTGGAAGGATTTACTTTATATCTGCTACGAAAATAGTGCGGGTGGAATGTTAAGTAAAAATTACGAATTAACATTATTTGCTGATAAATTAATGGAAGACGTTTCAAACTTGAAAGACAATGAGAATAAAGAGGAAGGTGAAGAAAATAAAGAAAGTGAGAAAAAGGTTAGCAATATCTCTCTATGCGCCAAATGGGCACCTAGCGAAAATGATAGAAATGATAGTCGCAAGCATTTTGCAAAGAAGATTGCAACAATCATATTCGGAAAAGAAGATAATAAAAAGATGGAAAAATATAGGAAAGAATATCTTGCTCCTTTGAGGAATAAAATTAATATCGTAGAAAAGCTTATATGTAATAATGAATGGGACAAAATTAATTACGAGTGTGTTCCTGGTGTTGCATCAAAAAGATTGCACAAAGCCTTTAATAATCACGACAGTGAAAGATATTGCGAATACTTATCAAAAGTAAGAGAAGGAACCGCCAAAATTAATGTTACTGGTATTCTTCCTCATGAATTGGCAAATTACTATGTTAATCTCCGCAATACACAAGACGAATATACTGAAAATGAAACGATTGAACTACAATGGAGAACTATTGTGGATAATGTTAAAAAATGTGGCATTCTTGGCAATTCTCTTGCGGTGATTGATTTGTCTGGTTCTATGTTTTCCGCTTGCAATGGTAGTATTCCTGCGCAAGTTGCGATTTCTCTGGGTATTATTACATCACAATGTTGCAATGGAATGTTCAAAAATAAATTTATTACATTCAGCGATAAACCAGAATTAGTATCTCTAATTCCTGATGATTTATACAAAGAATATACTGAAAAAGGTATTGAACCTTCATTGTATACTTGCTTTAAATCATTAATTGATGTAGATTTTGGATATAATACTGACTTTGTTAAATGCTGTGATGCGATTATTAAATATGGAAAGGAAAATAATATTAAGGACGATGATATGCCTAAAAAACTATTCATTTTCACAGATATGCAATTTGATGAGGCAAATGTTGATAATGAAAATAAATGTATTGAAACTGTATATAAAACTATTGTTAAAATGTTTAAAGCGAATGATTATACTCCTCCAAAGTTTATATTCTGGAACCTTAACTCATCACACAAAGAAAGTTTTCCTGTAAATTGTAAAACAGAAGGAACTGCGATGATTTCTGGGTTTTCAGAGCAACTTCTTAAAATCTTTATGAGTTATGACGAGTTCAAACCTGAACTTATTGTTAACGAAATCCTCCAACCTTACATCAAGGAAATCGTAATTGACGACTCTGAAGTTTAGGATATGTTAAGGATATCATAATATATTATATATGATTTAGATTATATATGTTGTAAAAATAAATATTTTTTATATTGACATCTTTAATGCATCTTTAACGTCTCTTTTTTCCCTTTGTTAGTTTAGAAGCGGTTTCCTTAACAAATGACCCAATATCCCTTGTAGTCTTTAATAATCTACCAGGGGTGTTTCGTATTGATTTTACTGGGTTCTTAATTACATCTTCAACTTCACTTTCGAAATCTTGTATCTTCATAAATAACGTGGTTAAAGTGCTTATTAAAATAGGTATTATTATGATAGTGAATAATAATATTATGAATAAGAATAACGAAATCATAGTTCCTATTGCAATAATCTCACGACGTAAATCTTCTGAACATTTGCATTTTTCATTCATTAAAAATCGCACATATTCAAACGCATAATATATGTATACTACGAAAGTTAGGAAGAATATAAATGTACCTACAGCTAATAATTGAACAACACCACTTCCCAAATTTTGCGCGATAGTTCTCATTGATATAAACGCAGTAATAAAGAAATATAGTAAGGCGACTATAGTAAAATTCTTAATAAAGGTTTTATTACTATGTTCAGAACACTCGCATCCAATAGTTTCTAACTTATATATATAACTCCAAATAATTAAAAGCAATAATGCGAATATTAATTGTATAAATACACTGCTATAAAAAGACAAAGTAGTATCCGTATCTTTCATTAATTCTCTATACTATAATAATAGAAATTTTTTATTTTTCGAGAATATTATAGATTAAAAACTTTGTAGAACTTTCAAAATTTTTAATATCCAATAACTTTATTTTGTCAATTATATTTATATCGTTATATTTATTTAATATTTTTAAAATCTGTTCCATAAATATATCTATTATATACTTGTGGATTTTTGGATTGCTAATGCATTCAATCATATAATCGTGTATATTATTTAATAATTGCGAAATCTCGTCCCTTTTATATTTTATCCATATAATATTTATATTATGTATCCCTTTCTTCCACTTAATATAATCGCAGTATAATTCATATTCATTATTCAATAATAATAAATTGTTTTCATATATATATTTGGGCGGTTTCCACTCATCATTATTTAAATAACTATCCCATAATTTATTAATACTACTATTTAAAAACTCTTCACCAAAATATTCTAATAATTTGATATATATATTATTATCGCAATCAGATACTTTGATATATGACCAAATAATTAAGAATACTTCATCTGTATTGTTACTATCTATAATAACCTTAATCTTTTCATAAATTAAATCCTTGTTTTTTTGTGTTAGTTTATTTAAATATCCAATCAAAGTCCTTTTAATATTAGATGAATCAGAGAAATCGGGAATAATAATATGAACACGCCCCTTATTATTTATATTAGTTGCTGTATCATATCCGCCTGTATTTTTATCTCTCTTATTAAATATTTTTTTTTCCCATATCATTTTAGGGTCATATAATGAATTGAAACAATTGCATGATTTTTTAAGATTGTCGGCTTTATTTATAATTGCAATTGGAACAGTATTATTAATATTATATATATTTTTAAAAACAGTGAGATTGATTTTTATTACTTTATCATCCATTTATATTATAAATATATTTAATAATCTTATATATAAATCATATATCGTTCGCATATAAAAATTATATATATATATTATGATATATATAATATATATATTATATCATGGATATAGATTTGAAAAATAAGTTTGTAGAAGGATTAGATGATATTTATAAAACAATGTTAATCTATCGAACAATTATCGTATGCAATGATGATATATTAGAATATAAAAAACTATTGGAAAAAAAGGATTTCAGTATTTATTTAGTTAATACACCATCTAACATTTATATTAACTATGATAGTTTAGATTGTAGAATTATTTTAATTAATGTTAATATATTGGATGAATTTTTAAATAATATAACTTCAAATAAATTATATAACTTTTATACCATTATAGCATTCGCACCTGAAACTGTATACATGAAAGATACAGTTTTTAAAGACTACTGCTACTATCCTGAAATTACTGACAATATAATTTAGAGAAGGTTAGATTAATAATATATCATTATGTTAGAATAAATGTTAAAAAATAGTAAGATTAAAAGCAAGAGTGTATTCGGGGCAAGCAAGAGTGTATTCGGTTCAATTGCATCTTCTTCATATATTATTATACTTTCAGTAGTATTTATCGCGGCAGTTATATTAATTACAAATAAACAGCAAATACAAGAAGGGTTTTTTAACAATAAATATACTGCAGAATATTATTATATGGAAGGTTGTCATCATTGCGACGTGTTTAATGGGTCAGGTGTTTGGGAAAAACTTATTAGAGAAGGCGGATTTACAAAAATAACGCTTAAAAAATATGAAAGGGAGAATAACATACAACGTCTTAAAAGTATGAATATTTCCAGTTTTCCTACAATAATTATTGTTGATAATTCGGGTGCTGAACCTGTAATTATTGCATCTTTCGAGGATGAACGGTCTTATCCTAAATTATATAATTTTATTAAACCCTATGATGTATAGAAGATATTTATTAATATATAAGATATTAATAAGGTATCAATATATATATTAATATGGGTGCTGGTTTAGCGCAATTAGTTTTAAATGGACAACTGGATGCACATATAACAGAAAATCCTAATATTAATTACTTTAAATACGTATATAATAGACATGTGAACTTTTCAATGCATAATAGGATAGAACCAGCAGAAAAGAATGGCATAATTGATTTAAATAAACCGACTGCAAATACTACTATAAGTTTTAAAATAGGACATCATGGTGATTTAATAAATAAAATGTATTTCTGCTTTAATTTACCTGATATATATTCATCAGATGTATATAGGTTTAGATGGATTAAAAATATAGGCCACATATTTATTATTGAGGCAAAAATTAAAACAGATGGTGAAGTTATTATAGATAGATTATATGGTGAATGGATGAATATATGGAATGAGCTTACAAATAAGGATGGGGACGAATATAATAAATTAATTGGGAATATACCAGAATATATATCACCAAATAATAATAGTACTACATATAAAATTAAAAATAATAAATTATATAATAACACATATCCAACTGCAGAAAAAAATATAATTAATACAAACCCTTCAATCAGAGGAAGACAATTGCAAGTTCCATTGAACTTTTGGTTTACGCGTAATCCATCTTTGGCGTTACCGCTATATAAAATGTTTGGACGAGAATTACATGTTACTATTGAAACAAGGGATGTTGAAAAATTATATCAAGTGTGGTGTGATAAACTAAAATTATTTGTTTCTCCTACTTTCTATAATGAAATATATAATCTACAGGGAACCAGTAAAATTACTATTGAAACATTTATAAATAATGATAGTCGTATAAAAAGCTATTTATATGTTAATTATATACTACTTGATAGCAAATATAGAGCGGTTGCATTAAATGGTATTCGTGAATATGTTGTTGATTATGTATCTTTTACAAAAAGAGATATTAAAATTACAGATTCAGGGACAGATTTTGAATTAACAAATTTAAGTAATCATTTACATGTGAAAGAGTTAATCTGGGTATTGCGAAGACAAGATATTATCGAAAAGTTTAATATATATGACAACTATACTGCATCGCATGTATATAATGAAAATATGGGTATATTAGACAGTGCAAAAATTAATTGGGCAAGTACAATAGTCCGCGAGGATGAGAACGCCTATTATTATAATAATATTCAACCCTATCAATATCATACGAACGTTCCCAGAACAGGAATATACTGTTATTCATTCGCATTATTCCCAGAAAAAATAATTGCAACTGGTTCATATAATAGTGAAAAAATTAAAACATCTTTGTACATAAAACTTAATAATAATGATGATGAGTCAGATATGCAAAAAAATGTGCTAAAAAGAAAGGAATACTCATATTTATTTGATTTATTAAGAATAAACTCACTATATGAAAAATATAATACAAGGGAAACTGATGTTAATTTCGAAGTATTAATATATTCGAAAGTTATGAATGTGTTTGTTATTAATGGCGGTGAAGCAAACTTTAAGTTTACTTAATAATTAGTAAGTAATAAATAGTAATTACTAATTAAATATTTAATAATTTTTATATCCATCTTTAATAAAAGAAAATGGATTTATTTGTAATATTATTAATTTTATTATCAGGATACATTATTAAATATTTAATAGATACTATAAACTCGCTTAATAATGAAATAAAAGAAATTAAAATGAAATGTATATCTTCTGGAAAAGGTGATATAAAGTTTGAAACAAACAATAAAAATCCTTCTGAAAATATTAATAATGCTTTAATTAAAAATATTGTATATTTCAAAAATTATTTTGATAAATGATAAATATAAAGATATATAAATAATAAACGCATATATGTCTTATATAAGACATCACTTATAATAAATGCCGCGAAAAGCAAAAGTTATTGATGATAAGACAACAGAACCAAAGAAAAAGAAGAATTTAATGAATACAATAATAAAGGATATATCTGTTGTAGACAACGAAGATATAATATTGCAATTACCTATATCAAGTGCGCAAATAAATAAGTTAAATATTACTGACAATATCTGCAAAGAATTTCCAGAGCCTTATGAACCAAATTGTTTTTATATAAATGAGAATAGTACATACAGTACTATACAAGATAATATTATATTTGATAATGATAATAGCGAATATTCTTTGAAAGTATCTCACAAGGATGATTTTTTAAATTCTAATAATAATTGCTATTGGTGCTGTCATCCAATTGAAAATAGGACTTATGGGATGCCTTATAAATATAATATTAAAACGGACACATATATATTATTTGGAAATTTTTGCTCTCTCGAATGTGCAAATGCTTATAATTTTTCTTCTCATTGTGGAAGCGACAAGGTATGGGAAATTAATAGTTTAATTCAAATGTTAAGTAAGCATTATGGATTTACGCATCCTATTCGCCCTGCACCATCAAGGTTTTTACTGAAAATATTTAATGGTCCAATGTCAATAGAAGAGTTTCGTAAAGGACATTATACAAACGACAAGACATATATTCTTAATCTCCCCCCGATGATTTCGACAAACTTTAGTTATGAAGTTGTAAATACTTCGTATCTTAAAAATATAACTGATAATATGCATATTAAATTAGATAATCAAAATATTAATGTTAAAAAAAATAAAAACACAATTGATAGTAAATTAAGTTTAATTGTTTCATAATATAAAAAAATGATATAAAGAATTATATTCTTATATATATGCGTCAATAATTACAATTTAAAATGAGCAATATATTCTTTTCGCCGTATAGAATTTCGACCATCACTTGCAATGCAAACATAGGTAATGATATTAATATAAATCTTGGGATATTATTTGATAATATTAAGGTTATTGAAAATGTGATTGAGGGTGTTGATAAAGGTATTGTGTGGGTTCAGTTTATGAAAAATGGGGTAGATGTATCGAAGGGTGTATATCCTAAAAAAAGGAGGAAAAGCAAGAAAAATACTATGAAAAAGAATAGATTTGATAATCAAGTAACAGTGATATATAAGTTTAGTGATAAATATATACCAAATGTCAAGATATTTAAAAATGGCAATATACAATTAACCGGGATCAAGGATGTGAAGGATACAGAACACATTGTTAATCATATAATTAATGATATTAAGTTAATTTACAACACGATTGATAAAAATATTATTGTGAATGTAGATGCAGATTATAAGTTAGATTTAAAATATCAAAACTTCAAAATACGTATGATTAATACTGATTTCAAAGTTTACAAGGACCCAGAACTTCAAAATGGTTTTGAAATTCGAAGAAAAGAAATACACAAACTATTTATTAACGAACCATATAATAATAAATGCAGTTTTCAGCCAGGAATATATCAAGGTGTAAAATTAGAATATTTCTGGAATATTAACAACCATAATAAAAACGGGATATGTTCGTGTCCTAAATATTGTTATGGTAAAGGTTCAGGGCAAAATATAGGCGAATGTAAGAAAGTAACAGGTGCTTTGTTTGAAAGTGGAAGTGTTTTAATAACAGGTGGTATTACATTCGAACAAGTTAATGAAACATACGAATATATATGCAACTTTTTAGAAAAAAACAAGGAGGTTATTAGGAAACCTCAACCTAATACATTAGTATGACAAGAAAAATTGTAATGATAGTTTTCTCCAGGTACACCATATGTCTTATAATAGGGACTATTTATGGTATTATTCCCAGGTCTATTATATGAAGGGATATGATGGCTCGCATAGAATTGTGCACTATATGCGACCGCGTCTGGTTCAACACGCGGAATTATATAATTGTTTCCCCATGGTTTTTTATCAAATAACACTTCACCTGTATATAAACCCGCATTTTTTAATGGTTCAGGTGCTTTTACATTTGGACTATAATCTAACTCTGAATACATTAGTTCATTCTTCATTTTTTATATTTATTCTACTACAATAGAAGGAATAAAATTTAGACAAAATCTATTTACTACCTTCTTTGTAAAATAATATAAAGATTAAATAATATATATTTAATAGTATTAAAGTATCTTCGTATTCTTTGATGAGTTCCCAGAAAAATAAAAGAGACACTAATAATGATGGAAAAAACAAGAAAGCAAAGATTACAAATGTTCCAGAGTTTGTTAGTGATGGTTTAGAAACCAAAGATATTAGAGATACTGTTCAAGATATTATGCTTTATATGCAAAATAATAAAGCGACAACTGAATACACCGATTTAATTAACAAGATTAGACAGGATGAGAGATTTAAATCATTCGAGGAAAGGTATCCAATGCTTTTTGATATGGTTACAAAAAAAGAGGGATTTAATTACGAAAGTTTAGAGTATTTTTTATCTATGCGTGATAAAATTATACAAAATGAATTAACGTCGGAAGATGCATCTAAACAAGTCGGACAAGTATGGTTTGATAAATATTACAAAAAATAAAATTTTCATTTTTTCAATTTTTTCATTTTTTTACATTATAATAATAAAAATTGATATAAGCAATTATTATTATGTAATAATACTTGCAACAAGACACAAAGTATCAATGAATCCCGACAATCAACCTTTTAAATTTCCTACCAACCTATATCAACTTGTAGATGAAACATTTAAACTTTATGAAGAACGCAAGAATATTTGTAGCGATGAAATGACTAATGATGAAAATAATTATGCCAACTGTCTCATTTTCATTTTGAAGAAATATCATTTGTGGCCGTTGATGAAGGTTAAAAAATTCAAAGGTCGTAGCGATATTGTTCTGCTTCACAATTCATATTTAAGAAAAAATGTTGAAAACTTTAAAGAATTATATGAGCAATGTAGAAGCGTTGTACTCGATTTTAGTATGGAATGTAATAATAATATTGTTGTAACATATGCAAACTCAATTCCTGAACGTATTGATTATATGAATTATATCAATACCGTATATTCATCAGATGATAAGATTTACGAAGCATACGACGGAACAATCATTACAGTCTATAACTACAAGAATGAATGGTATTTCGGAACGTCAAGTTGTCCAGATGCAAATAGTTCGAAGTTCTCGCATCCTACAAAAAAGCACGGTAATATGTTCGATGAAATCTTGTTTAAATATTACAAAGAACACTTTACAGCCGAAGAATTATCCGCTCTAACTGCAGAAGAAGTTTCGTTGACATTGAGAAATCTATTTGTTCAAAATCTTGACGCAAATATGGCATATGAATTCCTTATTGTTCATCACGAAAATAAACATATTGTTGATTATACTGGATTGCTCGGTAATAATTATATGGATATGTTTCACATTAATACAAAGCATCGCAATACGCTTATTGAAAATGATATTATATCATCTGTCATTCCTTCGCTTATTACATTGGGTGTTAAATATCCCTTGCCATTTAATAATATCAATGAAGCCTATATGCATATTAACGACCTACAATATAGTTATGGATTGATTGTTAAAAAAATTGTTAATGACAAAATTAAATTATATAAAATTTCGACTGATGCAATTAATTTTCGCGAAGAAACGGACCCTTGTCATCCAAATATTTGGATGAATATTATTTCGGTGTATATGAAAAATAAACAAGAATATACAATCAAAGATTATATCTCTAATTATAACCCTGATATTAATTTACCGGTTGATAATAACGGTCAAAAAATAGACCCCACATATCTTGTTCATACCATTATATCTACTATTAAAGATAGTTTGTATAGTTATTACAAAGCGACGACAAATTATTATCCTAATTATAATCGCTACAAAATGAATAAAGAAATGGATAAACAATTCCCGCCAATTATCCAATATCATTTAGCGCAACTTCGTAATCTGCAAGTAAATACTTACAAGGCAAAAATGATTAATATTGGAAATGTATATCATTATCTATGTCAATGCAACGATGTTAATAATATCAAAACCCTTATTCAATTCTTTGCGTCAAATCCAATTAATGAAATGTCTAAAAGAACATCGATGTGTTTCGCAATTATGACAAGTTTAATTTCTTAATTACCCCCTGTTTCGCATATATTTATATATTATTATTTTCATATTTATTTTTTATATTTTAAAAAATATAAAATAAAAATCGCGCGTATATATAGAAAGAATATATAATGGAAGAAAGTCCAATAGATGGGGGTCGATTTTATAAAAAACATGCAAAGCAATTACGAGGTCGCAAGAATATGAAAGAATTTTTAGGTGGGTTTTTACAAGAAGCAATGGAAGATGGCAAAGTTGTTACTGCTCCTCCTATTGAACCTACTGCTCATACTGCTCATACTGATCCTGCTTCTTCTAGTATGGCTGGGGGCATGAAAAGAGCCGCAATGAAAAGAGCCGCAATGAAAAAGGCTGCAATGAAAAGAGCCGCAATGAAGAAAAGAACTGGAGGCAACGGTGAAGGCCAGGAACCGGACGTTGATACTACATCACAAGAATGTGGGAAAAAGAGAGGTCTTAAAAAGAGAACTCCTAAATATAGAAAAACCGGAGGCGAAGTTGTTGAACCGCCAGTAGTTTCTTCTATTTCTTCTGTTCGTTCCTTCTTAAACCAATTATCATCAGGTGGTGGAAAAAAGAAAGTTGCAGCCCCCGCTCGCCGTCGTGTTGCTTCTCCTGCTCGCCGTCGTGCCGCTTCTCCGGTTCGTCGTCGTCGCCGTTCCGCTTCACCCGTTCGTCGTAGCTTCTTTTAATATTTAAATATTAGTTATTTTTTTTAATATATTAAAAAATGATATATAAGATAGATATAATATTAATAATATAATACAAATGTTTCATAATTACTCATATGATAACCCTTCGAATTGTCATAGTTTTGATATAAATAACATTGACCTTGCTGTAGTTAATGGTATTAGACGTGTTATATTAACTGATATTCCAACACCAGGTATTATCGGTGAAAAATTAGATAATGACGACCCTACTGTTGAAATAATAATTAATAATGGTGCTCTACACAATGAAATAATTATTCATAGGATTGGACTTATTCCAATATGTCTTAAAGAAGATGAGATAAATACATACGAAGATAATGACATACAAATTGAATTAAATGTTAAAAATACTACGAACAAGACAATCGATGTAACCACTAATCATATTACTGCAACTCGTAATTCCGTAAATATAAGCGAAAATGAATTGAAAGATATTTTCCCTGCAAATAAAATTTCAAAAGATTATATATTGATTACAAGGTTGAGAACCGGAGAACAATTGCATTTTAAAGCAAATATTGTGAAAAGAAAAGGACGAGATAATGCGTCCTTTAATCCGGTGTCATTATCTAACTTTTCATATATTCAAGACCCTAAAGAAGCTGACCAAAAAAGCAATATTTTAGACAAAGAACGGTCATATTATAAAAATAAATATGGAGACCCTACACGATTTAAGTTCGATATAGAAAGCATAAATCATAATATTGGTCCAAAATATTTAGTATCAAAGTCATTAGACATCATTATAAATAAATTAGAATTGCTTAAAAATGAATTAAATGCGGAGATTTCGGAAAAAGTTAAAATACAACAATTTCAAAATATTGAAGGAACATACGAGTTTATTATCGAAGATGAAGACGATACTCTTGGAAATATTATACAATCCTATGTTCATAACCATTATATTCGAGAGAAGAATAATTTCAAAGACAAAATATCTTGCACTTATATTGGCTATATCTGCCCGCATCCGCTGAAATCTTTGATGATTATTCGTATATCATTAGAAAATATCAGTTCTCCAAATAGTCCAAAAGTATTCGCGTCTTTTCTTGAAGAAAATTGCACAACAATTATAGAAGATTTGTCAAAAATTAAAAATGATTGGTCAAAATTTGCAATTGATAATATTAAATAATTTATTCGCTTTTCTAATAATATATCTAATAATAATATATATTATTGTATTAAATAGAAACCTAATTTCGAAATGGCAACAATAGATATTCAAGATATTGAATATATCGATGAAGAATTAGATGATATTGAATATACCGAAATACTTACGTTTGATGAAATGAGCAAAATCAATCCTTCATTTATTGCATTAGATAAAGAAGAAATATATAATAACTTATATAATTTTTTTAAAAATAAAAAAAAATCTGATTTGATTAGAAGTCTATTTTATGAAATACTTATAAATATTGAAAGCAAAAATGGTAAACTAAATGATTATAGTAATTATGTTTTTGCTGTTGATGGCGAACTCGAAAAATACGGCGAAGATTTTACAAAGGACGCGACCTTTAATTTTATAGATAAATATAATAAAAAAGGGGCTCTTACAGACTTCGTAAAACGACGATTTTGCATTGAATATAACAGGAAAACAGACAAGATAAAATTGAAACCAATACACAATACAAATACTATTATATCTACGGATGAACAAAATGGTAAACCCGGTAAACCTGATTTCCCAAAGTATTATCCAATAGTGAAAGACTATCCTACTATAAAATGTAGGCAAATAGACAAAGTCGAAGATATCTATAATATTAATGATGGCGATGATATAAATCTACCTATTATTGGGTCATATTACAAGATACCAACATCTACGAATGAAGATTATCTATATTCTAAAATTGCATCTCACCTATCAAATAGTATTAATACTAACTATAAACCTTCAAATAATTATAGAGATATATATGAATTAATTAAGAATACGCGCCCTGACATTAGTATGATTATTAATGAAATCAACAAAAATAAAGACAGTTTCTATTTAGATTATAGTAATATTAATAATATATTTAAAAAATACGATTATTCATTGGATTTTATATCTGACAAAGATTTGGAAGTCCTTTACGATTATATGGTTTCTATAATTAAGAATGAGAAGGAAAGAAAAAATATTCATAAAGGTTTTAAAATTAAAAAGCCTGAATTAATTAACAGAAAATTAACATTTTTTGATAATATAGACAAGGCATTCAAAGTTATTAACATATCAGATGGCATAGTTGCTTTTCTTGAAAAAACAAGAGAACTTATAACAAATTATAAAAATGACAATATACAGACAAATATTTTTCCTTTGAAAAATTATAATCTATATGACATTATTAAGCAAATAAATGAAGATGCCATTTCAATTGAAGAAATAATTGAAGAACTCAAAATATCAATTAAGAATATCAATATCGAAAATACATTGGATACCATTAATGATATATTAGATGCAAAAGAAAACATAGACAATATTAAAGAATATCATAACAATATTAAAAACCTATTTATACATTCGCGCGAACACATATTCGATTACGACAAAGACGGAAAGCAATATGTTATATCAAAGCGAGAGAACAAAGCAATCAGCGATGGTAATGATATAGATAATTACGAAGGCGCGCAAGACGACGATGATATAATAGATGATGAAAATAAAGGCATTGCAAATAACATTCAAGTTGACCCGCCAAATAAATTAGCAAATACTTATGATTTGAATAGATATATCTCAAATATTAACTTTCGCAATGAAAAGGGATTTATTGAAATTTTAAAAATAATACTTGAAATGATAAAAAAAATAAATGATGTCGCAAATATCGACATCGACTTTGACAATTTATCCAATTATTTATTTAAAAAATATCGTGGCATATCCACGCGATATGATAAATACTTAAAGGAATTTGAAAAGAAGAATGTCGAAGATGCCTCAAAGTATGCAAAAAAATATGCAATAATGACACCTGCGCATATTTCATATAGTAAACATATTGACAAAATGTATGCAGATATAATTAAAAAGGTAAATGATAATTTTATAGAAAATATTAATACAATCTTTTTTAATTCGATTTGCTTCTGGATTGTGGAAACACAAGAAAATATAATTAATAAAAAGGTATCTCTTGATATGAATTATTTAAATCCCAACCATATCGATAAGCTGAATACACGCGGGTTATTATATTATATAATAGAGATTATTAGCGATTTCTTTAAATACACTGATAAAAATGATTACATGATAAATATTAAAGGTTTAAAACAAACCTTGATACTTATAATTCAAGAAGAATACAAAGATAAGGACAAAGCGATTTTGAATGAATTGTTAAATAAGAATGATACTGAAAGGAAAAATAAATGTAATACTGATAAATATAAGCATACAGACGAGGAAAGATATTATATAGATAAATTATTATTTACACCCAGTAATAATTCGAAATTTGAAAAAATACATAAATATATTCAAGGTTGTTGCTTGCGCAAATTAGATAATAATTTTAATGATATATCCGATTTTGAAATTACTAATAATACCGAAATAATAAAATTAAAGGAACGTTATTCTAATATGAGACTAATTAACAAGGAAAGAGACGTTCGTTTTACTGCACCAAAAGTAATCAAAAAGAAAACCAAAAAAGGCAAAGGGATGGGGAAAGGAAAAGGTAGAAAGGGTAGAAAGGGTAGTAGCGATAGCAGCGGTAGTAGCGAAAGCGATGACTTTGAGATTGAAGAGGAAAATAGTGGTCATGACAATGACGACATATATGCAAAAGAAATAAGAGAAAAATACAAAAATATTAAATATATTGATAAAAAGCCATATATTTACAGCATTAATAACAACATTATAGATAAGTGGTTACAAGACATGCGTGATGTATCTGAACTATTACCAAATAATTTAATTGATAATATTATAAATTACGAAATAGACCAAGTGGAAACTGTTATAAGTAATAATATTAAAAAGCTTAAAAAAGTTAAAAAAAATATAAGTACAGACTTTTTAAATTGTAAATATATTAATTACAAAGAAATATTACTTAATATATGCAAAATATTATATGTCAATGTTAATTCATCCCCAACATACAAAGAGAATGAAACATTGGTAAGTAAAATTATTACTGCAATTAAAGAAATTAAGAAGATTATTAAGCATCTTTATAAGTTGAATAAAATTACGAATAATGATAATATGGAATTAATAAATACAATTAATATTTTGATTATTAGTAATTGTTTAAACCATCCTGATTTATCTGGAATTGAAAATATACCAAGTGAGTTTATAACATATAATGCAGAAGAATTATATGAATATTTAAAAAATTTTTTAGAAGGAAAATATAATAGATTTTTAACACCCGAAGAAATTACTATTTTTATTAATGAAAAACGTGAAGAATATAAAAATAAAAAATTAAAAGAAAACCAAAACCTTGATATTGAAGAAAACGAAATACGTCGCCAAGTTAAAGCAGCAGGTATTATCAAGGATAATTATAACATTGATGTAAATGACGCGGCTGACGTTGCGGATATTGATGCCAAAAAAGATGATGGAACCGATGTGAATGATTACAAGGACGATGAGAAAGACGATGATTATAATTGTGTAGACAATGATAATTATAATGATTATAACGATGATGAAATTGAACAAGATATATAATGTATACAACGTATACTATGTAGTATCTATGTATATATTATACATTCATCATCGCATTCTGTGGACGCATTATAATTTCTGCTGAATTTTTTTTATACGATTCATTATTACCTATTGTTCCATTTAGCTGTAATGGTAAATATCTACCTTTAAAACTTTCAATAACTTGCTGTTTGTATCTGTCAGGTATATCTTCGAATGGTATATCATTCACAAGATTTTCGTAGGACATCGCCAACAATTTAAAGTCGTCTTCTTTAATCTCATTATCATTTTCTATTTTTCCAGTAAGTAATAAAAGTTGCTGACCTATACGCCTGAAGAGATCGCACTTCTCACTTGCTTTGATACTATTATTCAAAGACATTATTAATACGCTCACCGCATTAACACAAATGTTTGGTATTTTAACATCTTCTGCATTATCACTTATAGAATTAATTACACACATCGCCGATGATGTTATTACGAGAGGGATTGCAAAGCAAAACTTGATCATACTCCAATACCCCGATGCTTTACTGCATAATAATACTAATGATTCTGTCTTTGATAACATTTTTTCTATTTTAAATTCTAAATTATGCGCCATCTTAAAGACACTCTTTTCTTCTTCAATTTTTTCACTCATTATATTTATTATTGATATTATTAAATTACATAGATAGGTGATTTAATACTTGTGCCATCTTTGTTTCTAATTCATTGATGCGTTCTTCTTGCGCTTTTATAGTTATATTTTGCGCTTCTATTCGTCGATGAAGCTCCTGTGTTGCACAAACGTTCAAAGTATATATATAATTTTTATCTAATGTATGGAAATCATCTATTTCTGTTCCACATACAAATATTTTAGTATCCGTATATTCTTTTTCTTGTTCTTTAATCTTAAATGTTAAGCCATCTATAACCTCTTCAACTTGAACATAAATTTCCTTGTAATCTCTACCATAACATTTAATTTTATCATCATTTTTAATTATTACTTTCATTGGTTGCGATGGTAATGTTATAATTTTTGTAGTATAATCCGCTAATAACATTATATTAGGTATGTATTCTTTTTGAAGACTTGTTGCTCCAGGTATAACTTCCCTTATTTGTTGTGCTATAAATCCATATACTTTTATATCACCCTTTACTACTTTGTCAATATATTTATATGTTTTTGGTTGAATAGCTAATATACTTTGTAATGCACCATCATCATTAATATCTTGTATGTCTTCTTTAATCCTACTATCACTACTTGAAAGAAATGCACCAAAGTTTGTAAGCCATATTGTTCCGTTTACTTTTACAGAGATATCTGTCCAGGTCCTCTGTGTCGTGTTTAGAGCGGTATAACCGCCATAAAAATATGCCGAACTTACAACAATTGCACTATAAGGAATTGCCCACCCAGTACCTATTTCTAAAAGATATCCTGGATTTGTAATACCTATACCTACATTATTTGTTCTATATATATTTGATGTATTTGTTGCACTCACTTTAGTCCAATCACTCCCTCCACTTAAACTATATGAAACACCATTAACAATTAGTGATGTTGTACTTAAAGATGTTGTACTTAAAGATGTTGTACTTAAATTCCCATTAACATTTAATTTAATTGTTGATGCTCCTGGAGGAGGCGTTGTTCCAATACCTACATTTCCATATGAATTAATAACAAATGCATCTCGATTACTTCCAGAAGCCGATGATATTATTTTGAAATCACCAGCATAATTTCCTATTTTAAAATCTGTAATATTATCACCTTCTGTGCCATTTATTAATTCAATAGATGATGTAGAGGGCGTGCTTGTATAACTACGTATAATTACAATTCCAGAACCACCATTCCCCGCTGCACCTGCGGTTCCTGTCGCATCCGTATAACCGGCCCCACCCCCGCCTGAACCTGTCCCATTAAGTCCTGAAGTTGGAACCCTATAATAAGTCCTACCAGGAACTCCTATTCCACCATTACCACCTATTCCACTACCTCCTACCCCTGATTCTGGTTTTGTTTGGTAATTTCCGTATAATTGAGACATTTGTGCAGTCCCTCCTCCTGCCGCATAAACAGGTGTTGGTATTATACCAGTTATATTAATTGCAACCCCTCCAATACCAATTGAAAAAGCATTAATACCATCATTCGAATAACCTACATATCCATCACCAATGCCCCCCCCCCCTGCTCCTTGTTCGCCGTTTGGTCCTGTTAATATTAACCCATTTTTACCTCCTGCAATATACGCAGTCCCATTCCAATACGTATTTCCTTGCGTTGTAACACCACCACTAGCTGAACTGCCGCCGCCTCCGCCACTTCCTCCATCTCCCACCGGATATGTATAGGAACTATTGGGGTAAATATATTGGTATTTAAATATACCCCCACCTCCTCCTCCTTTTCCTCTCATTTCTTGAGAAACTCCTCCTAATGTTTTAGAAATATACGAAGTTCCTAAACTATCCATTAAAGCACTATCTGCTCCATTTTGATTCGTGCTTATGCTTCCATAAGAAGAGTTTCTCGTATCTCCAGCTGCTAAACCAGTCCCCCCTGCACCAACATTTATCTTGTATGTTCCCTGTGGAAGTGTTATATTTACAGCATATACAACACCCCCTGCACCTCCACCACCTCCGTACATGTTACCTCCTGCGCCTCCGCCGCCAACTATTAATATATCGCAAGTAATTCCACCAACAGGAACAACATTAATAGTATATTGAGTTTGTCTTGTACTTGCAACTGTTTCATTTGTATATGAAAAAATATAATAAATATAATTTGACGTTGCCCCTATAGTTGATGGGTTTGGTGAAGAAGTTAAGGATTGCTGATAATTATTTATTATTTTTAATTTTGTTTCATTGCTTGTGTAATATATACCAGTGTCATATGTAGTTGTCCACAGACTGGTTCCGCTGCTTCCTCCTGTTCCTATTCTATTTGCTAAAATATTACTTGTATATACTATGTAATTACTTACATTGCTATCTAATCTTGCAAGGTAATTACTTCCCCATACTCCAACCTTATCACTATAATTACTTGAAAATATACCAACCTTGTCGCTATAATTACTTGAATATATACCAACCTTGTCGCTATAATTACTTGAAAATATACCAACCTTGTCGCTATAATTACTTCCCCATACACCTACTTTATCGCTATAATTACTTGAAAATATACCAACCTTGTCGCTATAATTACTTCCCCATACACCAACCTTGTCGCTATAATTACTTGAAAATATACCAACCTTGTCGCTATAATTACTTCCCCATATACCAACCTTGTCGCTATAATTACTTCCCCATACACCTACCTTGTCGCTATAATTGCTTCCCCACACTGCAACCTTATCACTATAATTACTCCCCCCCCCTGCAATTTTGTCGCTATAATTACTTCCCCATATACCTACCTTGTCGCTATAATTAC
>Ga0114976_10000501_pt1 | contig 24636 bp, 36 predicted proteins | sample S_130805_EF_Meta_FD_87319 | JGI IMG/M metagenome (GOLD analysis project Ga0114976, IMG submission 87319) | Freshwater microbial communities from Lake Simoncouche, Canada to study carbon cycling - S_130805_EF_MetaG | ecosystem: Environmental > Aquatic > Freshwater > Lake | place: Lake... | reverse complement strand
TACAGGTTTGATACAAAAAAAGAACGTGACCGTGCAGCTAGAGAATTTGCAAGGCAGCAAGGTAAAAGTGTGGATGACCTTAGGAAAGATGGAGAGCTACGCATAACCGAAGATTTAAACGGTGACGGCTTGCGGATTAATATTGAAGGGACTAGCAAGCTACTAAAGGCCGCATACGCTGCGGTAGATTCGGCTAGCGTAACCGACCCTAATATTAAGCAAAAGCTTAAAGATGACTTATACCAAGCGTACTTGGCGGCTATGCCAGAGAACAGTGTGCGCAAAATGTTTGTGCATCGCAAAGGCACACCGGGGTTTAGCTCCGATGTTCTTAGGGCAGTCAATGACTCTGGTTCACGAATGGCTCGGGCGTTTGCCAAACTTGAGCATGCCAATGCTATACGTCAAGCCATAGACTTATCAAAACGGCAGCTTGAGGGCAATGAAAAATATACCGCGTTTTTTATGCGGATGAACGAAATTGCATCAGAAGCATTACAACCTAGGATTCCAACAGGCAAAGAAAAATGGCTAGACAACGTTGCAAATGTTATTGTTAAAGCGTCTTTCCTGCGCAACCTGACAAGCTGGTCTTCTGCAATTATGCAGCCAATGGATATTTTGCTAAAAGGCGCTCCGGTATTGACGGGTAATCATGGGCCTAAAGCAATGGCTGAGCTATCTAAGATGATGAAGCTGCATAATCAATACGGGGTTTTGGAAAAAATGCCTAATGGCACTATGCGCTTCCGTGCTCCTAGTATTGAGTTTGCCAAAGGGCTTACCCCCCAAGAACGTTTAGCAGTTCGTGACATGGTAGATGTGTACGGTGTAACCAGAGACACACTAGCAAATGAAGTGTTCAGCCAAGCTAGGGAACCGGCTACTAAAATAAACAGTAAAGCATTTGAGTTAGGTAAAGACGCAGTACATAATTTAATACTCGGCGGGCTTATGCACCACGGGGAGCGGTTATCACGTGAGATTATTGCGCTTACTTCTTTCCGTCTAAACATGGCTGAGTTACAAAAAGCCAACCCCAATGACCCAACAAATTACGATGAAGCAGTAAAGGCAGCAATACGGGAAACAAATGAAGTACTAGGTAACTACAACGCTAACAATAAGCCTATGCTAATGCGTGGGGCTGGTGGGCGGCTTGTAACCATGTACAAGTTTTTCCCGCTTGTTACTACCAAACTATTGGTGACTAACTTCTCCAAAATGCTTCCTATGTTTAACAAGGAAGGTAAGGCAGCAGCAGCTACTAAGTTCTTTGGCGTATTAGGTACGCATACATTATTCGGTGGCCTTGTGGCATTGCCTGCGTTTAGCTTAGTGATGGGGCTACTGCAAGCTGCTTGGGAAAAATGGCAAAAAGACCCCGATGCTCCCGATGAGATGCGGGACATTGACTATGAAACTTGGTGGCGTACTGTGTGGTTGCCTGAAAACTTAGGCAGCACAGGGTTAGCTCAGTTAGCAGAATACGGTTTACTAAATAAGTTAACTGGGTTTGATATATCCAGCCGTATATCCTTGAACGATATGTGGTTCCGTGATCCGCAGCCGGGTAAAAATGCAAAAGAAACAGCCTTAAACTGGGGGCAAGTAATGTTTGGCGCTGCTTGGACTACTGGGCTAAATGCGATTCAAGGTATTGACCTTATGACCCAAGGCGAGTACGAACGTGGGCTGGAAAAACTAACCCCTGCTTCTATAAGCAAATTAATGGTAGCCCATAGGTACGCAACTGAAGGTGTGCAAACACCCCAAGGCGTGCAGTTAATAGAGAAGGGTAAAGTACCAAAGAGCGAGCTTGTCGGTCAAGCTATTGGCTATGCTCCAGCACGAGTAGCAGAAGCCCAAACTACGGCGTTTAAAGCGCAAGCTGCTGAAAAAGTCATTGTGCATGAACGGGAAACAATTATGGGTACGTTGAAAAACTCATTCCGTAAGTCCATCGACCCTAACAAAGATACTGAAATACATGAACGCTTTGACAAAATATTCCAAGACACCTTGGACAAGGCCACAGACTTTAGCCTACGTAACCCTGAACGCGAAATTAAAGGTGAGGAAATTACCAAGGCTCTAAACGATGAGTTGAAGAGGGTAGTTGAAACTGAAATGGGTAGCGGTATTAAGATGACTAAAGAAAACGCTAGGTTACTTTCACCTTCAATAGAAAAAGCAGAAAGAGCTTTGGCTCCCTACAAATAAAAAACCCCCGGTGATTAGCCGGGGGCAAGGAGAGTAGCGTACTCTCAAGGAGAAGCAAGGAACACGTTGGCAGTGTAGCTCAAACCCGCCAGACTCGCAAGCCTTTGATACCGTCTACTATCTCTACCTTGGATATGGTGTCTATCTTTAGGCGTTTTGTAACAGTAGCCACCTCTGCCCGTGCAGCTTTGTGGTCAATGCAGGGTACAAAAAACGAATGGCCTTTGCGAAACTTAGACCAGTCAATCCTGTACGTCACCGTCTCTATTTTCATTGGTGCCCAATATAGCTTCTACTTGCAGGAACTCGTTATTGGAGGCGTCAAACTTCAGTACACGAACGGCGGGCGATACAACCTTCATACCCTTGGACATACGCTTATTGGTAGCCTCAACAAAAACTTGCAAGTCGGTGAGCTTCTTAAGTAACTCTTTGTAACCAATCTGCTGCTTGACGCAGAAGTCTTTGAACTGCTTAGCTGCAATGTACAGGTGCTTGGTATCGGGCTCGTAGCGTATCAATAGCTCATTGCGGGGTTCCAGTGAAGGCATAGAAATCAAGTTGCTTCGGGCATCTACTTCACCGTTAACCACCAGTGTGTTGAAGATGTGGGAATTAATAAACTCACCCAGTGCGGCTACGGGCGTGGAGTTTGGTGGCTTTACGTCATTACGCATCTCAGACAGCATGCCCTTGAGCCAGCTATACACCTTTGCCATATCGTAGTTGTGCAACTCTAAGCTCTTGGCGATAAGACCACCGGCAATGTTGCATGCAGCTACGGCTGACCAAAACCGCTCACGGGCTGTGAACTGTATTTCCTTGTCAATGCGGGCCTGAATCTTCTTAACTAGGGCTTTGGCCTCTTCAAGGTTGTTCACTAGCCAAGTGATATAGATTTCCCCCGCATGTCCGTAGTTCTCGTTAAGCTGGTGGTCAAACATCTCTTTACCATGCGCTACGCCGATTAGGTCGTTGGGCTCTATCTTGTACTCCAGTAACCGTACTGATTCACCATCCGGTGTATTCTTTGCTGTACCCAGCTTTTCGTAAAAGCTACAGTTAGCTGAGCATAGGGTCATGTTTTTCCATGACGTATTATTCAACCGCAATGCATTAGTCTGAGATTTCTGACGATTCTTGCCCCGCCCTTGACTGATACTGTAAGCTAGGTCAGAGAACTCTACTCCTGACATGTTGGTGATTTCATCCATTGTGTTGGGTAAGTTGTTCATAACCCCCAACTGCTGCATCTTGGCGTTGAACGTATCCTTCTCAATCGCCATCAACTCCTTGGGCTGACCGTACACACTATTGCACATACGCAAGATGGTGGACTTGCCTGAACCTGCCAACTCATATATGACGTTAATGATAGCCCCGTCCAACCCCGTAAATTTCATAAGTGGGGAGCCAAACGCAGTTAACGTAGCGAATGCATGGGCTTCCATACCTTCAATGCCATATAGGTTAAAGACTTCCTTCCACTTTTCCATATCGCCTTTGGCGTGAATCTTGTCGGCAAAAAATTCTGTAGTTGATGTCGGCGGGCTATAGAACGTACCATCCTTGGTAATCTCCTTGTCGCCCATAATGAACTTGCTATCGTTCTCTACCCATCCAAATTGTGTTCTCATAATGTCTGCTTTCCTTGTGTACTGTAGATTTTTTATAAATGTCACCACAAACACCGCTAGGTTCTCATACTGCTTGTGGTGGGCTACTACCCCCTGCTGGGCTAATAGCTTGCGTAGCTCGTCCTTGGAAGATATAGCTGCTGTAGATACCGCAAATTCCCTGACTCCATCATGGGGCAGGTGCAACCTAAACAAAGCAACTTCACCCATCTCAGGGTCGCGCATCCGCTTGACTACGTAGAGGTCATGCTCATAGACAAGTACTGGGTCTGATTCCTCGTCATCAGGTCGTCTATACACGCCACCGTTCTTACCCCGAAAAAAAGGAAATGGGTACTCAGGTATGTTTAGGGTTACCGTCTTACCTTCTTCCTCTTCGATAACCACTTCGTTATCTTCATCGTCGGCCTCTTCTATCTCGACGCCCAACATGATTGGGGACTTGAGCTTGCCCTTGTGCATGCAACCGTCGCAGCTACCGGGGTTTTGCTTTTCAAACGTAGCGCAGTGGTGCGGGCCACCCTTTTTTATCAGGTTATTGACCTTTATCTCTACCTCGTCAGGGTCATACCCATCGTGCTTGTTAGACATCTTCGTTGCCGCACTGTGTCTGTCTACGCAAAAAGCCGCAATAGATAACGCAGAACGCCAAAGTGGTTCGTCCAAAGTAACTTGATTCTCAAAGCAATAAAGCAGTTGATTACAGCCTTCGCCACGCGCTGTCTTCATCATTATTGTTTTGAACCGCTTGACCTTGTTAGCCATCAATGCTTCCATCATCGGGCTGATAGAACTTGGAATAAAATCGGGCTTCTCAGGTTGGGGGTCAGCCGCGCCGAGTAGGTCTTTCATTTGCGCATATGGGATGCGCACGGTATCGGAACTCAAAACCTCTACAGGCATGGGTTCTTCGTTTTTGAAGTTGAACGTGCCGGGAATACGGAGAACACGCGATGCTTCAAACACCGACGGGTCAACGATTAAGCCCTGCTCAACGCACAACTCCCGAAGTCGCTCAGACAGAGGTTCCCACTGAGCGCGAGATACCGTCTCTTCAAGCAACCAGTACGCATGAATCCCATAACCGGAACTCACCAGTATTGGCTTGGGTAGCTTTACAGCTTTGCAAAATTTCTGAAACTCAGCAAGTCCCGTCTGCTGGTCAATGTAGCCCTTGATTCTGCCCTTTTCGTCGGGTGCAGCTTTTGTGGGGCCGCAATCAATATCCATCCACAGTGCGCGAAAGTATGTAGCGTTGTCGTGTGTACGGTTGTTAAGGGGGCCAAACTTGGCACACCCAAAGTACGCATCTACTCTACGGCTTACGAACTGCTCGGCTAACTCATCAACTTGTTCCCGTGTATCTACAAAATGCTGGTCAGGATACCTGCCAATACCTAACACGCAGTACCTCCCCTCTACGGGAAGAACCGCATTCAATAGGTCGAATGTGGGCATTATTAGTCGCGTTTCTTGAGGCTGTCTACATAAGCAAGTACCCTGCTCTTAAGGGAGGACGTAGGGGAGTGAGTCCCCAAAAACCAGTTGTAGACCGCCATGCGGCTAACTTCTAGTTCCTTTGCCACCTCAGTAACAGGGATACCATGCTTAATACACAAGCGTCCCAAGGCTACGCCCAAAGACTTAGCGTTTGCCTTTTTATTGGCAGCTACTAAGCTTTGGCTGTAACCATAGCTCATACGTTATTCCTCGTCAGACCAAGCTGCAACTACGGAGTCCAAGCTCTTCTTGGTTGTAGGTGCGGGCTCAGCAGCTTTCTTAGACTCACGTTTCTTAGGCTCTTCAATAGGGTCATCCTTTGGCTCGGCGGCTTTAGGGGCCTCGGCTTTAGGTGCTTCCAACTTAGGTGCACGGCCTAATGTTTCCGCTTGATACGGAGTCATGGTGACCAGCTTCTGTGTCTCAGGCAGCGCAGCAGCTTTACTGGTTACGTTGTGCTCGGACTTGTTGATGAACCGAACAGGGGTAAACAGAATAGACTGGTTGTCATTGTCTTCGTTGAAAGACATCTGCGTAACCACGTAGTCCAAACTCTTGCCGTTGTTTGCAAGGTATTTGGTGTAGCTCTCAAAGGGGTGGGTGTTGTCGCCAACACTATCGCCAAACAAAGACTTAGAAGCCAAGTTCATTTGGTAAACCTCACCCTGAAGGGAAGTGCCAAAGTCTTCTTCCAGCACTACAGCAATGCGGCGTGAATAACGGCATGCTTTGGAGTTACCCATACCCGAACCTTTGATATTGCGTTCGCAAGAATCACAACGGTCAGCCTGCTTGTTGACTGAACCAGCGTCAGGGGACTGACCATCATTGGAAAAACAGTCGGGTGCAGTCGGCTCGGACTCAGGGCTCCATGCTTTAGAGTAGAAAATGCGACCAACCTTCGGAGAGGCATTCACAATAACGGTGTTAAGGTTACCCTTAACTTTACCCATTTCTTCACCGCCGACAACCTTACGGAAGATTCCGTTTTTAGGCACGATGCGCTTTACGCCAGTGCGACCAGCGAGTTGCTTTGTAAGCTCACTAACACCTGCTTGTTGCAGGAAGTCGGGGAGGTCTTGATTCAGTAGAGTGAGATTACTCATTTCAGTTTTCCTTAGAACGTCTAACAACCACGGTATAAGAGTTCTCCACATTGAGACCAATGGGGTAGAACGATGGATTCTCTGCAAGAAACTCCTTCATGTTTGTCTGATGAAGTCGTTTCTCTAACAGGCCAAACGCACCATGTTCTTTAATAACTTGGTACATCGAATCCCAATCATTTGTCCAGTACCGTGACTTCACTGAACGGATGATCGTGCCATGTTGGGTGCGCACACTGTCGGCTTCAAGGCGCTTGCATACTTCAAGCATCTCGTCCGATAGCACTTGCATTTGTTCGTCAAGCTCGTTGTCCTTTGCTTCAAAGGCTTGCTTGAGTTGTGTGCGTTTGTCGCGTATCTTGATATACACCTCGGCTAGCTTGTCGAGGTTAACTGTGGAAGGCGGTGCTTCCTGAACGGTATCGTCCAATTCCATGTGCTGCTCCAGTTTTTGTTGGGAAGGGTACTATAGCACAACTTTTTACAGTGTCAAGTACTTTCCAAAGAAATTTCTTGTCGATATAAGTCTATGATTTTGCTATGGTTGCTTATGTTGCCCTGCAACATTTTGTACATCCGTGCCTCGATAGGACTGCCTGTGATATGCACGATGGTCATGTTGTTCACCTGTCCGGGGCGATCAATCCGTGCATTGGCTTGAAGGTACGTTTCCACGCTGGTACAAGGAGCGTACCATATGATTGTGTTGGCAGCAGTAAGGGTTAACCCGTGTGATGCAGCTTTTGGTTGTATCAGCAGAACCTTAGGCTCGGCCTGTTCTTGGAACCGCTTAACTATGTCGGCGCGTTGATTAACGCTTACGCTACCGTTGATAACGTCACACGTTATGTTATGCTTGTTCAAATGCTTTTGCAGTAGCTCGATGGTGTGCGTGAACGGTATAAATACCAGCACCTTATGGCTTGACTCTTCGATAACTTCTTGCACCACGTTGAGGCGGTGGGATACATCAAACTCAAGCACTTCACCTGTGTCCGTATATACAGCGCCACCGGCTATCTGGAGCAGTTTGTTGATCTGTACCGCAGCGTTGACTGCGCTGATCTCTTCTCCACTAGCTTCGATCAGCATCTGCTTCTTTAGTACGTTGTAATACTTAACTTGCTGGGGGGACATGATGGACTCGCGCTCAACAAACGTCAACGGAGGTAGGTCTAGGCACTGAGCTTTTTCGAAACGAATAGCGGGCTGAAGAATACTGTGTACTAAAGACATAGCATTAGGCTTAGGTACCCACCTAAACGTGCTGACCTTAGTCATTACCGTGTCCTTGAAATGCCCAAAGAACGGTGACACTGCTTTAGGGTTTATCAGCTTAGCTAGTCCGTAAGCATCTACAGGAGATTGGGCGGCTGGTGTTCCAGTAAGCATCCACAAACCCTTGATGACTTTGTTCAAGTCCCGCATGTCTTTCCAGCGTGAGGTCTGTGCGTTCTTGTAGGCTGACGCCTCGTCCACTACGATCAGGTCAAACCCACCAGCAATTATTTCCTTCTTGACGATACCAACACCATCGAAGTTGATGATAACGAACTCAGCGCCGTTGTTGATAATTTCTTTGCGCTTTGCTGCACTACCATAGGCTATGGCAACTGTACGGTGTATAGCAAACTTGAACAGGTCACCCTGCCATGCTGACTTCATAATCGACAGCGGGCATACCACTAGTACACGCTTAACTAGACCTCGTTGCATCAAGTAGTCAACAGCCCAAATCACTGATGCTGTCTTGCCTGTACCCTGCTCATTAAAGCAGAAGGCTTTGGGGTTTGCTAATAGGAACTCGGATGTTTGCTTCTGATGCGCGAACGGTGTAAACCCCGGAGGCCGGGGCCACTCATACTCTGATAGGTTCATTTTTTCGGCTTGTTAATTTTGACCGTGTGGTCTGAGTTACGTGTAAAGGAACGGTTGGCACTTGGGCTTTTCAGCTTTAAATTACCAGCAGCATTAGTGCCGCCTTTGGACAACGGAATTGAATGGTCAATGTCTTTACCTGTTCGGTCAACACCTTTCTTATCCATCTCGGTGCGGGCACGTTGACGTTCAAGTCGAGGTGTTTCTTCACCTCGGCTAAGTTGTTGCTCGTATTCTTTTTTATAGGGTCTAGGCTTGTTTACGTATGGCATGATTAACTCCTGTTGTACTCACACTGCTTAACTGAGCAGAACTTGCACAGCGGGCCGCTGATTGGGTTCCACACTCCGTTCTCTAATGCTGCTTCGATACGTGCTACGTCTTGTGATGGCTTCTCTATGTACTTGGGTAGCATCTCTCTGTGCTGGTCGGCCTTAACGAACTCCTTACTCACTACAAAAAGTAGAGCAGACTTCACCTTCAAGATTTCCGGGTACTTTGCGAACAGGCCACAAGCTACAAGATCGAGTTGCTTCACGTCCGCATATCTCGCATTCTTGCTTGTCTTGTAATCTACCGAGTGAGCTATCCCAGTCTCCCGATTGATAACCACCAAATCGGCTATCCCATGCCACCACACATTCGGTGCATTGAAATCGCATTCCTCTAAACTCTTTGTCAACCCAAGCTTTACTTCGCATAACTTTTCCCCCGGTATCGCTTTCAGTATGTCCAATGTTGGCTGCATATATTCAAATGCAAAAGGGATCGGGGTTTCATCACGTATATATTCTTCAGCAACTGTATGCGCCGACTTGCCGTACAGCGTAGCTTTTGTATCAGGCTCAACCACATCCTTAGCTATCTTGGTGTGGTAGTACTTCTTAGGACACTGCTGGAATGTCTTTAAGCTGCTGAATGACCATACGATACTCATTCTTGTTCCTTCGGTATTCTAAATTCCCAAAACCCATACGCATCGCCTCGCTCCCAGCGTTCCCATGAGAAGTGAATGTCCCTAGTCCGCTTGTTAACGTACTTCCAAAGAATTCTCACAACTAACAGTCTCCATAACTCTTCCCATACCCTGCCTCGCAGTTCAATGGTAGTTCAAGCGCCCACTTAGGACGTAAGCGCATACAAAACTCAACGTATTCTTTAGCCGTATCCGCTTGCTGCTCGGGTACTACAATAGCAATAGCATCATGCACAGTCATCACTACGCGGTACTTCTTAGCAATGTTAAGCATCTGCTCCCCGATAACAATGCGGGCCAAGGCTTGGCATACGTTCTCTATAACTTTACCACCGTATATGCGGTTGGGTATAGTGGCTTTACCCTTTTTAGTGTCGTACACAAACTCCGTTGAGGCTTCCTCGTCCTCTGTGGCGGGCTTAGCAACTTTGCGTAGGTTGGGGTACTTCAAGCGTAGGTCGTTGGGTAATAGGATGCCCTTGCTGCCGTGTATTTGCAGCTTGTAACCCATACCCAGCGTAGTCTGCTGGTTCTGTAGTATGCCGTTAAGCGCCCTACCTGCTGACCTCCATAGTTTGGGGATTTCGGGGTAAGTTTTGCGGTAGACATCAATAACGTGCTTGGCGGCATCTAACTCAAAATCAACACCAAAGGTCTTTAACTGCGCCTTGAACTTAGCTGCACCCATGCCGTAGCCTGCACCGAGGATGGTTGTCTTGCCCACAAACCGCTCGTCTTTAGTGATCTCGCTCTGAGGCTTGCCGTAGATAGCCGAGGCCATTATTTTGTAAACGTCTTCACCGTCTTCAAAGGCTTGCACTAAGTCATCTTGCCCCGCTAGCCATGCCAGCGTACGCGCTTCAATCTGCGAAGAGTCCGAGTCCAGCATCACGTAACCATCGGGGGGAATGATGCACTCTTTTAAGATGGAACCGCGCTTTAAGTTTTGTAGGTTTAGCTTTTCATCGCCACCCCAGCGTCCGGTGTGTGCTGCGTAGTAACGTAGTGGTACGGGTAACGCGCCGCGTGAAGCAATACCCATAAACCGCTCGGTGCGGGTCTCTTCAATAGTGGACTTTGTGCCTAACCGCGCAGCTACTAAGGCTTGTACGTTTGGCTCTTCGTGTTCAAGCAGGGCTTTGAACTCTTCGTCATTCTTTGCGAACGCATAGGTCTGCTTACCGTTGGCGGGGCTCACTTTCATCGGGGGCTCTACCCCGTACTTCCGCAGTAACTCAGCAAACTTCGGGTTGCTCATCAACGTGTCTTTGGCGTAATCACCCAATATCTGTTCTTTATTAGCCTTAACTTGAAACAAGTACTGAGTTAACAGTGCCTTATGCAACTGCAACACTGGCTCGGTGAACATACGCACGGTCAAGTCAATGAGTCGCAACTCAGTCGGCGGGAACTCACCCATCGCATTGAACAGTGCCCACGTCAGGGCCACATCGTTCTTACAGTATTCACCGTATCGTGCAAGCTGGTCGGCGGGGAAAGCTTCACGCCTAAAACCTAGGGCGTTGACAACCTCAGTGCCCTTAGCCCCCAATTCGTAGTGAGACGCCAGCACAGCTAAGCTACCGCCTACTTCTGTACCATGTAGTGCGCGGCCCATGCTCAACGTGTCCAGCCAACCCTTAGGCTTTATACCGAACACCCAATTAAGAATTGCTCCGTCAAACGGCGCGTTGTGCGCCAAGGCCAGCGAGTGCTCCCAATCATAAGAGGCAAGGAACTGGTGCAACTCAGCGTGGGTTCCGCTGTACCACTCAGGCTCACCGTTGTTTACCTGTACTGCAACACCAATAACTTCAAAGCGTTTGTCGCGTATGTACTCTTCAGTAGTGAACTTCTTCAGTCCGTACTCTTGTGAGTAGTACGTTTCAAAGTCTATGGTGAGGATGTTCATTAGATAAGTTTAAGATAGCCCGCAAGGGCGGTTACATTGTCTTCCCTGATAACAAGCGTTACACCGTTAGAAGCTGCTATGTCGCGTAGGTTCTTGTCTTGGAGTGCGGTAGTCTGACCGTTGTTAGCCTTGGCTTCGATAGCCACAAACCTACCATTGACGCAGCAGAGGAAGTCAGGCACACCAGCGTTGCCGTAGCCCGTGCCAATAGGCATGGCATAGTAGACACCCTGCTCTTTGAGGATAGCCTTGATCTTTGTCTTGACCTTAGACTCGGGGGTTGACGCCATCTAACACTCCAGTTATTTATGGCTCGACTATATCACAACCTTTTACTTTGTCAACACATGGACACAAAAAAACCGCCCGAAGGCGGCTTAGTATTTACCCTAACAATGTTAGGTGGGGAAAGTTTCCTGTAGCTTGTTTGCATACCAAATTAGTTTGCCCACATCCTCAGAGGCATCGCCCTTGTAACCCACTCGGCTAGAGTACTTCAGAATGTTGCCCTGCAAGTAACCACGGAACTCATCGGGCGTTAGCTTAGCCTTGATGAAGTCAATGACCTCGATACCACCTACCTTGTAATGGGGTGGACTGTTAACCATGTCAACATTAGGTTCTTCCATCGTGATATTTATAGGTACGTCTGTAGAGAAAGGTACAAACGCTGAAGCCCGTGGCTTGTACCTACGTTTAGGCGCGCCTAGTTTATTATCTCGCCATATTGTGTTATGCACAGCAGTAGTGCTGACGTTTAGTGCCTTAGCTATTTCCATTGGCTTAGCTTTGGGGTTGGTTTTAAGAAATGCACGGACTCGTGCGGCGGCGGTTAGTTTACGTGTTGCCATTGTTAGCTCCTTGCTTTTGGCTGTTTACATACTCAGTAAGAATTTCACGAATCTTGGCTTGCTTTGAATACGGATGGTGGGTGTTGAAGTATTCCATCACCTCCTTTGGTAGTCGCATGCTCGTATTGAAAAGACTTGGCTTCTTACTAGGGCCTCGTCCTTTACGTTTTTTAATTTCCTCAGTCATTGGTTTGCTCCTTTCGTTGTTCCATAAATTCGTTAGCTAAGTTAAATGCAGTGGGGACAATAGCTTCTCCATGTTCATTGAAGTTACGTACTAGTAGTCCTGCCATAGCAAACATCGCTGCTAGGTCACGTAGGTTTGTTTCGTGTTCGGTCATGTGGTTTCTCGGTTGGTTTGGGGCAGTTCTCAGGCGGCACTACTGCACACCATACTGCTTCAGTCGGTTGGCCTTGCTTTGCTTTTGTCCATCTATCTACATAGGTATCAGGCATGTTTTTAAGGGCGTTGTACGCTGAATCGTATAGTAGCTCTAATCGTTCCGACACTTCCATAGCGGTAAGCCCGTCGTGGTATTGGTGTAGTAACTTCCTGATTTCGGGGTGTCGTGATTTACTCATGCGCATCTTTACCTAACCCAAGCCAGTGCTTTACACGGTACTTCAATATCAGCCAAATGCTTTGTGACCGCAGTCTCTCCAACAGTTCAGCCCGCTCCAGCAGTAACTCGCTGTTGTGCATGGACAATAGATTCCATGCTTTCTCAATATCTTCCTGTTTCATGTCTTCTCCTTTGGTTTAAATAAACCCATTGCAAGGAACCAATCTTGGAACACATCAGCAGGGCGGCATCCTAAGAATATGCCTCTGCTATCACGCACCCTAGATATGGTGTCAACTATGTCTTTCCAATCTTCTTGCCTTATGCCGTAATGCATATCCGGCTGCTCCCCAAAATTACGCGTTTCCTGAGCATCTATTATTTTGTTTGCCATATCCAAAGCATTGCGCAAGCGCAGCAATTCAAGTTCAATATCTTTTAGTTTGGCAATAGTCTCAAATGTTTTTTCTTGTGAGTTCATGTGTGTTTCTCCTGCATCTGTAGTGCTACCAATCTATCAATACCAATGGCGACTTCAAACACTGTGCCATGCGCCCAATCTTTACGGACAGAACAGCCAGCAACCTCAAGGCCACCAATGTGCCAGTCCAACGTGTTCTCACTATAGTGCGGTAGCTCATCGGCGCTTTCGTATGTACCCCCATAAGTTTCCGTCAATGCATCCAGCGCAGTCTCAAGGTAAGGCGCTTTACTTCCGTGGCTTGCAAACAACTGGAACTCCATTTGGTAAAACTGAACTAGCCGCAGCTTGCTGGCACGCATGGTATCGGGGTTCTCCTCATCTCTGAAACTCAAGCCCACTTGCCACAAGCACATAGGCAAACGCTTCTTCATCTGCGCCTCTTGGTCATACCGCAAGCGCATAGCTTCAAAGGTTCCCGCCGTAGTCTCAGGCCGCAGGTAGCCACGGCGACCAGCGTTAATCAAATCAAACTTGGCCTCAATGTGTCCTGCTAGGTGTTCGGCAGGGGTTAGCACAGGGGTTTCCACACGCTCCATTTGAACGGCAGGGTTCAGCCCACGCCACACATCAAGCAGCATTGCTGGTATTTCACGCACCAATGATTCACGGCGCAAGATTTCTCGCTCAGTCCACAATACCGTGGCGTTTGTAAAACAATTTTTCATGTGTTCTTCTCCTCTAAAATTTTGGCGGCAAACACCATTCCTGCAATAAAGTATTCGTGGTCAAACATTGGGTTTTCGCCATCAGGCATATTTTCTTTCGTCAACCCTACCCACGGGCGCTGTGGTGGGGCATCAAACAGTCGGCGCAGGTGCTTACGCCACCAAAATTCACCGTTCTCTTTTGGGTGCTTTTGGTCAAACCACACGCCATCAAACTCGCCAGCACCATACAAAAAATTTAAGAATTGCAGGTGTTCGTCAGACCACGCCACAGGCTCCTGCGCTGGCTGTGCCAACTTGTCCTGCGCCGCAGCGCGTTTGCTTTGATAGCCTGTCATGTCTGTTTCTCCTTAAAACCGCGCCAATATTTGTCTTGGTTAGCGTCCTCACTCTTTTGGTAAGCCGCGCTTGACCATTTTTTTCCGTCCCATGTAGCCCACATATAGCTGTCATACAACCCCCTTTCTGTGTATTTAATTTCATACAAACCTTTATGCACAGGCTTGATGTGCGGCGGGAACCACGGTGTCATCTTGTTCATGTTGTTCCCCTTGCTCTGATTGCTTTAGCAATCTTCCACGCAGTCAACGGGTCATCATGTGCTTCTTGTGGCTCACACAACTTAGCGCAAGCCTCACGCTCGGCAAGACAACAAGGCTTATTTGGCTGAGATTCTCGCAGTTCATACAGTTTTATCAGTTTTTTAAACTTGGCTTCGTATTTATCACGCTCATCAGCACGGGCTGCTGCTTCTACCAAGGAGGCAAACTTCTCAAGTGCTTCTTGATAGATTCCATCTAGATGCGGACGCATACCTATTAGTTGGCACTCTTGTGCTAGTTCAAGATAGTTCATTTTTCTATTTCCTTTTGTTGAATATCAAACGCTGCTTTCCAGCTTGCGTACTTTTCCTTGCAATCATCGCAGGCGCACTCCCATGTATATGCATCAGGGTCGGGAATGTCGCCTTCCGTTTTGATGGGTGCCATGCCGAAGCCATATTGTTGTTCGTTCATCATTTCCCCCATATCGCAAAGGCCAACATGACCAGCCCCACAATAAAGATAAGCAAGGCCATCAGTGCTTTAAACGAACCAATGACATCCTCTAGCGGGTCTTCTTGTCCCATCATGTATCCTTTGACATACGCATCATTAACTTCTTGAATGCGTTGTTTGCGCACAGGGCAGTCCTTGCCTTGGTCGCATGTCCCATCAGCGTTACAGCAGTTCATTTGGCACGCTCCTTGAGCATTGCGTTTGCCGTCTTGTAAGACTCTCTTGCAAGTTCATCATCAGGCGGCGCGTATTTTCCTGTTGTGGCAGCATGAGCAAGCAAGCCCTGCAACGCTACTCCTGCGTAGTGGTCACGCAAGGTCATATCCCGCGCAAAGCCGCCGGTCTTGATGTGCCAGTCGGTGTACTCTTTCGCTATCTCTTGGTTGTCTTTCATTTCATTTCTCCTTGTTGGTAACTCATGTGTTGGTCATACAGTTTCGTCATGGTGTCGCGGTCAATGTAGTAATCACGTATTACCGCTAGTTGGATTAGTTCAGCTATCAAATTGCTGACTGCTTGTTTGTGGTGCTTGTCGTCGATGTCGTAGTCCTCTAACAACTTAGCGCTCCACTTCTCAGCAGTGCCATATACACGCAGGTGTCTCACTTTGTACCTCCTACTTTGGTTGGTTCAACATCAGTCCTGTACTCGTCCATCCGTGCGTTAAGCCGGTTGATTCGGTTAAGGTTGTAATCCACGATGCTCTGCGCGTACTCCACAGCAGTCTCGGCATTAAGTTTCTCAAGGTGTGCGTCCGCTAGTTCAGCGGCAATCATCTCAAGGGGTGTGGGCTTCTTGAACGGCTCTTTCATTAGTTCCATGAATCGTACTTTACGCATGCTCTACTCCTTCTTCTTTAACTAACACAACAAACACTTCATCACTAACTCGGCATCCAATATCAGTCAGAAAGTGTTCAACCTCTACTAACTTTAACAATCCAATTCCACCTCTTAGGTTAGTGGGGAGCGTATTATCATCGTAAATCTGTACAGTGTCACCTATTTTTACTACGTACTTACCCGCATCTTTGATGACCAACGCAGTCTTCTTATCCATAAACTTAGACTGCACCGATTCGATAGTCAGCATCTCATTTTTAAGTCTGTCCCGCTCTTGTACATTCTTTAATATGTTGTCGCGTTCATTGGCGGGTAAGGTCTCAACATGTGCAAGGAACAAAGGCCAGCCCTCGCCCATGATGTACTTCATTGCCGCATTGGTTATGGGTAGCCTAACTTCACGCTCCTCACGCGTTTTGAGATTAGTTTGGTTCAGTAGGAAACTCTCTGCCCGCTCCAAAGATTTAGCCACGCGCTCTTTGATGCTAGCCCTGCTAAAGGTTTTCCTAATTTTGGCTATGGCCTTCTCAGGGTCTGTTGTTTTATACGAACTACCCCGCACCATCTTGTCGCTTATGCGGTCATTGGTTATAAACAATTGATAGTTGCTCCCATGCCACTGCCGCCCAATGTGCCCAAGTACATCCCCGTACTCTGATACCTTTACGATTTGTACATCGGGTTTACCGCTACTAAAGTTATTTGCCTCTGTTACCTCGAACCTCCACATTGGATGCAAGGGCGCTAGCTTCTCAACTACAGTGTTCATTGGACTCCATAGCTTGTAGTCAGCCTTAGGTATGCCCCGCTCCCGTTGTAGTTTCTCGGATACCACTACGTTAATAAATTCCATTGCGTTCATATCTATCTCCTTACCATTCAAAGCGTTTAAGTATGTTGTCCACCTTGGACTTCAGTTCATTGCGGGTATGGGCATCTTCTTTGATGCTCTCAATGTTGGCCCCCAGCATCGTTAGCTCTACTTGCCTACGTGCTTCTTCTAACTTAGGGTCGTTAGTAACATTTAATTTTGTCAATAGGTCGCACAACTCAAGTGGGTTAGTAATCAGCGTATCGTGATACCGCTTCTTGGCATCATCCCCCTCGATGTCAGTCAACTTCTCCGACATTCCCACTAACGTCTTATGCAGACGCTCCCAAGGCTCACGCATCGCATCGGCTAGCTTCTTGTCCTGCTGGTCAACGAACTCGGTACGCATCTCTTCTAAGTCCTCCGCTGGTATGTCTAGTCGGAAGTCACCGGCCTCAGGCACAGGCTTGACCGTACGCTTGAACCCAAACTTCTGCTTGACCTCCTCAATCTCAGGATAGTCCTCAGCTTTGTACAACCCTTGCAACGCAGTCGGTGCTTCAGCTACTAGGCGGGGATACTCGATAAAGAAGTTGTCGCACATCATCTCGAACGTACGCTCGTACCCATTCATAGTCTGCTTGTAGTCTAGGAACAGTGCAGTAGGTAACATGCGCTCACCCTTGTCAGCCCACGGTAGTGTGTGCCTGTTGTGATACAGCCGAACCCTTGCGGCAAAGTCGGCAATGTCTTTACGTAACGAAGTACCTGCAAACAGATTCTTCTTGGTCTGTGAAGCCCCACGCACTGCACCCGCATCGCTGTTTACCTTGTCGGTAATCTCGCGGTCAATCTTTGACGCAGGCCATACGCTGATATTCAACTCTACTAATAACGCTGATGAACTAATACTCATTTCAATACTCCTTCAAAATTTTGATAAACCCTTCCGCAACTGTGTGCGTCAGGCCACTTGCTACCACTTCCTCTACCTCATTGTTAATAAGGTTTCGCTTCACCACCTCGTAACCCGGCGACATGAAGCCATACCTCATCTCATACCTGTATCTATCAAATTTGGGCATCCTTGGGTCAGCCCACCCGTAGTTGTATTTAGTCTTTGACATGGATAGTTTTCCCATTCGGTGCGGTGTCAGTGTTACCACCTACGATGCACCACAGAACCTCGGATGTCCACTCGCTACCCCAATCACTGCCTACATAACCATCGGTCAAGATGATGGTGCACTCAGGCTTGATGTTCTTCTCTTTCAGGTACGTTGATACACAGCTTGGGCTCGTGCCTCCACCACCTCGGGGCTTGGTAGAGCTAGTGATGTCAGACACCGCGCTGCCTTCGTACACCTCATGCGCCGCTACCTCACAGTCCCAATAGATTAAGTCCACTACCTCGGGGCTAACCTCTTCGGCGATACCCTTAACCTCGGAAAGAAAGTCGGCTAACTCTTGCCCACCAATCGAACCTGATGTGTCGATACCAATTACAAGGTGACCAACCTTCTCACCTATCATGCTAGGCATATATACGCCGGTAGATAAGAACCTACGGTTGACTCTGCGCCATGACGATGCATCCTTTGCATTACATGTAGCTTTTACAAACTCACGTAGCACCTCACGCCAATCCACCTTGGGCTCAAGCAAGTCTTGCAACTCGCGGTCTAGTCCCCCTGCGCCAGACCCCGCGACTTTTTGCTGCGCCATGATGCCTTGACGAATCGCTTGGTCAATCTCACGCGCCAACTCTTTCTTGTCCTCGTCGGTCATGTCCTTTGCGCCAGCCCAATCGTGCTCATCGAACCCATCACCACCTTTACCACCGGAACCCCCTTCCTCTTGCTCCTCTTTGAGTATGTCGAACACTTGCTTGGCATTCATACCTCGGAACCGTTCATCGCACAGCCCCATGTCGTGCCCCTTCATCTTCCCATCTGCATACTTAGGCATACAGATGATTTGATTAGACGGGTCTAAGTCTCGCAGTTGGAGATTGATAACGTAGTCACACGCTTGGTTAGCCAAATCATGGTCTTCGTCATGCAGCTTCTTCCACGTAGTCAAGTGCCGATACATCTTGTGGTAGCCCTCGTGCGCCACAACAAAGGCTAGCTCAGTATCACGTAGCTTCTTAACGAACTCACGCCCATACCACTCATCGCGTCCGTTAGTAGCCGCCGTAGGTATCTCATCGACTACCTTAGTCTTACCCACCATAAGGATGCCTGATAGCAGGGCAAACTTAGGATGTCTCATCAAGGCAATCTTGGCCTTCTGTAGTTTTCGTTCTTCGTTCATTGTTAGTCCTTGTCTGTTTGATAGTCTGCATCTATCCTAGTAATCACATTGAGATTGGGGTAGTTGTGCGCTCTCCCCCCTTGCCTACGCTCCACATCACCATCGTCCTCACCTATACGTAAGAACTCGTATGACCATTGGTTTATGTGCTCGTGGTACACCTGACCCCCTGCACTTTTTAGTTCCCGCATCTCATCGGAAATGTCCTCAAACACTTCCACGAACTTATCGAACGCTTGTACCTCAGGGTAGCTGCCGTACCACTTGATGTCCGTAGCGTTGTAGTCATAGCCCCACATCCCTTTACTAGTTATAAGGCTCAAGTCCTCGTCCAAGTCCTTGGGGAAATTCTCCTCCACAAAGATTTTCAACGTAGGCCACTCCTCTTTAACCGTGGTGAAGAACGCTGCGCGAACCTCGCTTCTGTAACCCATAGTCGTGCTCCTATCAGAGTAAATCTACGTTACGTGCGGCCCAGTCAGCGAACTTGGCATGCTTGAACGCAATGTTCTGCTTACCCGCTGTTTTGGCAATGTTCACAACGAACACCGCTTGCCACTCGGCCTCGAACCGCTCAAGGTAGTCCATGAACGCACCGAATGTCTGTGCGTCGATACGTGCAATAGCACCGAACACAACGATGGCACATGCGCCTGAACTCGTCGGTACTTTCGTATTCTTAGGGTCTTTAATCATCGCCTCCCACGTTGGTAGCTGGTCGGCAAACTCGATGTACGCTTGCATGTCCCGTGCACCACTCTCACCGATAGCCCCTGCCAATGCTGCGATAACTGCATCAGTGTCGTTCTGTTTACGTGTGCGAACAATGTTTGATGCTGTCTCCAAAGAACGTGGAGATACGAAAGCAGTCATAGGTTTGCGGGGGTTGTAGATGTACGGGTTGTCAGCTTGTCCGCCGTCGATGTAACTAGCCAGCACATGCGGGAACCGATTAACCCAAGCAATCACCTCGGGCTCGATATTGCCTTTGTTGATAGCCCACTCAATCCACTCGTCCGCACTGGGTTTAGCTACTGTCAACTCAACGATACGGTTGCGGGTGTGTGATTTGAGCGTGTCGCCCACGCCATCGGTTGCCAAGTTACCCGTTAGGAATACCACGTTACTGTTGTTCAAACTGATGTCACCAAAGCGCGGATTCTTCTTCTCTAGGCATGGGTGCAGCATGTTCTTCACAGGTTCTGCGCCCTTACTGAACTCGTCAAACATCATAACCACCGGCTTGCCTAGGTGCACCTTGAACCGTGCGTTGGGGTAATACTTCGTGGTACGTGTCTCGTGGTCAATCACCGGCATGGCAATGTCGCCCAAGTCCATGTTGGGTACGTCGATATATGCAGACTCGTAGCCTAGTCGCTCAGCGATAGCTTCGAGCATTGAACTCTTGCCGATACCGGGCTCACCCCGCAGCATGAACCGTGTCTCGGGATTCGTGACAATCAAATTGACCGCTTGCTTCAAGGTCACGGTCTTACCAAAATTAACTTCAGCCATACTAACTCCTTCGGATTAAATAAAATGTAACACTAACTAACATCTAACTTCTTTACTAACTCCCTAACTTCAACCACCATTGTACCACAAAGTGATACAACTGTCAATCATTAGCTACTATCCATCCTTCGTACTTCCCATTGGGTACTACGCCTTGGGCTAGCCTCGTCCACACCAGCACATCCTTAGCATGGGCACGCAGTATCTGCTCATCTATACGCTCTAGTATCAGCTTGGCTCTAATTTGCATGGGGCGTTCACTCTTGTGGTACGTTTCCCAATAGTTATGCTCGCCCATCGCCATACCTAGGAACGCCGCATAGAAGTTGTCGTTGCGCACCTCGGCTGGCTGGTCACCACTAATATAGAAGTCCAACTCAACCTTGCGCTCATGTATGTTTACGAACGTACGCTTGACCCGCTTTTCCCCTGTGACTAAGTGCAACTCATACCCAAGCATGTCGATGAACTCTTGCGGGTTGAACCCAACCGCTGGGTATGGCGTTTGGCTCTGCGCCCATCGCGGAGGCTCTTGGATAACCGAACGAATCTTCACCATACTATTAACGTAGGTGTAGAAGTCCTTGTACTTAGCCCGAACATCCTTCGCCGCCTTGCGGTCTAGCTTGTACTCGTAGCTATCTATCGGCTCGGGCACAGTCCACACACCATCTGCCATACGCAATGTCATTGCCTTATTTCTAGGCACAATGAACTTGTTCCCACGTATCTCAAGCACAGTGTTGCTACGCTGCCCCCTGCACGACACCATCGGCAGAACATAACCAATAAACTCGTGTGTACTCTGAGTCGAGTACCCATTAGTTTGTATCACAACATCGCCATCTTTCTTGAACGTAAGCACTGCGGTCTGATACAGCATGAACTGAATGTCCTCGCTACCGTCCTCTTTCATGCGACACCAATAGGTGTCCACATCCTTGCGTCTACCCAACGGCCTGACTTCTATGCTTCGGCCTCGTATCGGCACAGTATTGTCGTAAGTCCTCTTTGCTTGTGCATACGTCCACACTTGTGGTACGTGCGTTACTGATTGGTATCCCATGATTACTCACTCCTTAGTTGATATACCTTCACCTTGATAAGTGTCGGGTACTTGGTTGTAAATCTTTCCTTCGCCGCTTTCTTGCTCAACGCTTCGATTGCCTCGGGCATCCAGCAACAGAACCGCTTGCTCCAGCCTGTAACAAAGTATCTGCTAGTATTCACGGGGGGCCTCCTTCTAGTGCTTGTCGGGCTTTGTGCGCAGCTACTGCCGCAGCCCATGTCTCTTGCGTGTACTCTTTGACTAACGAATGGATGGTGTACGTACATCCGTCCTCGACTGTTGGGTCATTGACCATTGCAGTATTAGCTTCGTCCCAGCTATCGTACGGCCCGAGAAAACTAAAGCCACACTCAATGTCGCCAAGCGCAACAATCCATTTGTATTCACCTATCATGTTGTTACTCCAAAGGTTACGGGCGGGTGCTCAGCAGATACTGTGTACCCAAGCCTGATGATTGCTTGTATGTTGCGCGGTGTAAACGTCTCCTGCCCAAGCATCTCGGCAAATATCTTTGCTTTGTTGCACTTGGGGTAGATACGGGTCATCCCGTAGACGGTGCGTGGTTCTACTTTGATTTCATTCATCCTCGTTCTCCTGTACGTCATCTATGTATGCTCGGTCTGCGCCTAAGTCGGCACATATACTCTTGGTCGCGTCTGTTATTTGGGCAATGATGTCCGCAGCATCTTCGTTGTCAAGCGACTTGATACTGTCGTACTCAAAGACTACTGTTACGCGCATACCCTTAGCTATGTATTTCATTCGTCTTCTCCTTTGTTGAGGTAAACCGTGATTAAGTAGCCAAACTGCGCGCCAGCCCAAACTAGGCCAGCTTGGAACAGCCAGCCCTCGCGCCCCCAGCAGGTGAAAAGGAAGATAGTGGCTAGTATGCCTATGCCGATATCGGCAAGGGTTTGGCTCTTTGTGGTTTGATACTTCGTGTTCATGTGCGCTGCTCCTTGGGATTAGTCTGTTTGAGGGTTGTATGTACTGCGGTAGGCGTAACTAGCTGATAAGCGCCTTTGTTGTACTCTTGGATTACAGTCCAAGAACTGCGCTCCTGCCTAGCGGACTCTTCACCGCACAGTAGGCATAGTCGGTAGCCGAGGTTGTTGCGCTCGGGTTCAATGTCATCGCCGCACTCGCGGCAAATAAACAGCATGCGTTTGATGTTGCTCATTTGCTTGTCTCCTAGACTGCGTAGCCGTTCAGATAGCGCACAGTCTCCAGTACGCTGATAGGCTCAACGATGGTGAGGCCCGCAAGGGCATCGTCATAGTCACCGAACTCATGCACACCACTGATGTCCATGTCGGGGTCGACTAGGTTTTGATTGAGATAGCGGGATTGGTTGAACCCGCTCCAATTGATTTCATCCAGTTGACGTATATACATAACACTAACCTTTCTGATATAAAGATAACAACGTAATACAAAGATATAAACTTCTTCTTACTTCCAACTCCCTAACTTCAAGCTCCAGTATACCACAATGTGATACAACTGTCAAGCATTTAGGGTTGTGTGTGCTTTGTTACGTTTTGTTGCATTTAAGTGCAAGTGTGAACTTTATTCGGTGTGGTCGGTGTTACGTTTATGGGCAAAATGTTACGTTATAGAAAGTAGAATGTAACAAAAGAAAAATGAGCTAAGTCGTTGATTCTAAAGATAAAAAAATGTAACTATATATATAAAGTTATAAAGTTATAATGTTACAGGGGTATAAGAAAGTCCACCAATCCTAAAAATGTTGTGTGGTACGAAATGCTTAGCACTTGCTGCGTCCTTCAACTTGGTGGAACTTCATACATGCACTGTAACATTGTAACATATAACATTGCTTATAAATCAACAACTTACGTGTGATACGATATAACATTACCCCTAAAAGCGTAACATTGCCTATTGTTACGTAACATTGCCTAAATTGATTGCCCCAGCCGCGCAGGGAACTGGTGCGCCCCAAAAAAACCCAAAAACCAAAGCGCATGCGCTTAGCACGATAAACGTAACAGAACGCACCGGCTTGGGAACTGGTGCAAGTCCCGCGAAAAATCGATGGATTAAAGTGCACATGAGTACTTAAATAGACGTAAAAAAGCCCGCATGGTGCGGGCTCTTAGGGGTAAGGGTAAACCCTTAGCGGATTCGGAATTGTCTATACCAATTGGGTTTGTGCCCTATTCCTACGTACAAACGGCGTACACGTAAACGGCGCACTTTCAGGGTATGCTTGATTTTTCTTACTTGCATGGTATCTCCAATGGTTAAAACGGGGCAGGGTAAACCCTGCCCCTAGTGCTTAGGTCAATTCTTTGATAACTGCACGTAGCATAGTAATAACTTCAGGCGCATCAAAATCTATTTTAGATTCTTGCGCCTTTTTGATGCGGTCAATTTGACCCTGCAATTCGGCGGCAATACTTTCCCCTAGGGTTTTCTGTTCCTGCGCGCCGCCTGATTCCCGTACTTCGTGCGCCTTCAAATGCATGCGTAGGGTTTTGCGGTGCTTCGCCGCCTTTTTAACGTATGCAGAACGAATATCTCTATCATCCTGCAACATACCGATTAGTGACGTAGCCGCTAACAGATTTTGAACACGTTCGGAAAACGCCGTGACAATGATGCTATCCACTTTGGCAATGATAGCCTCATCGCCTCCCTTGTTTTTATCCTGCAACATCCCCCAACGTACGCCTTTCATATAGAGGGCATCGGCGGCGACTAGCCACTTTCCATCGGTAACTTCCTGAGCACCAACGGCGAGCACGATTTTGCTAGCGACATCGCCGGACAATGCGGCAACAATGGCGGGTGATGCATGCACCACGGCGGCGGGTTTGATAATAGCTGACATAATAAAGTCCTTCAAAAAAATCTAATTACACTAATACCGATAAGGCTAATTCCCTACCGATGCCTATAATGTAACACAATGTGCTACGACTGTCAAACATTCAGCACCTATTAAAGTGCCAATGCGTACTTTAATCCAACCCCCACCCCCCCAAAACCAGAAAAGGGACTCCCGCGCCACTGCACTATGTGGAGCACACCCGGTATCAATTTTTATACTTTGCCCCCCACCCCCATATATTTTGTGGTACTTTTTCTTGTTTCTGCGTTCTATTTATCCGCCGGGGGTTAACTCCCCTCCTTTACCCCCCCCCCCCCTCTTTCTTCTCCTCCTCCCCCCCCCCCCTCTTCTCCTTTTTTTCTTATCCTTACC
>Ga0114976_10000500_pt1 | contig 24675 bp, 21 predicted proteins | sample S_130805_EF_Meta_FD_87319 | JGI IMG/M metagenome (GOLD analysis project Ga0114976, IMG submission 87319) | Freshwater microbial communities from Lake Simoncouche, Canada to study carbon cycling - S_130805_EF_MetaG | ecosystem: Environmental > Aquatic > Freshwater > Lake | place: Lake... | reverse complement strand
GAAATGCTTGGAAATGATTTGGTAGATACCGTTTTTAGCTATGTTCCAAATACCGCTTCTACAAGTTTTTATGGTCTGATTGACGGTATTCACGAAATTCGATTGAATATTCAAATTGATGCCCTTTCTCAAATTGATGCCAAAACCAATCCTGAAAAAGTAAAAGAAATTTTGAGCTGGCGGCCCCGTCGTGAGAAAATACTTGTGAAGGACGTTAAAATGCGCACCTTTATTACCAATGACACCGATCGTGAAGATCTGGTTGGCCATGTTTACGATATTACCTATGGCGTTGTGAAATCTTGGCAAGATACTTTAGTGATTATGGACGATAGCGTAGTTAGAGGCACGACATTGAAAACAAGTATTTTAAGAATCCTCGACCGCCTTGAACCAAAGCGCATTATTTTGGTAAGTTCTGCTCCCCAAATTCGCTATCCCGATTGCTACGGAATTGACATGAGCAAAATGGGTGACTTTGCAGCTTTTAGGGCAGCCGTTCAATTGCTGAAAGATAAGGGAATGGAATCACTGATGCAAGACCTTTATTTGAGGGCTGTGGCAGAATTAAAAAAACCAGCTATAGAACAAAAATGTATTGTTAAAGAATTATATGAACCTCTTACCCAAGAAGAAATTTCACAAAAAATTGCCGATATTGTAAAACCAGTTGGTTTGAGGGCAGAATTTAATATTCTTTTCCAAACCGTTGAAAAATTGAACCAAGCATGCCCGAACGATTTAGGCGATTGGTATTTCACCGGAAATTACCCAACTCCAGGAGGAACAGAAGTAGCCAACCGCGCTTTTGTTTATTATATGGAGGGAAGAAAAGAAAGAGCATATTAATATTTTCATACAATTTCAATAAATTTGCATTAATTCGAATTATGAGCACAGTTAAAGAAGTCATCAGTAAACTACAGGAACAACTCGACAAAAACCTTTCACATACTTCTGTGGAATTCACAAGAATTCGCGCTGGAAAAGCATCTCCAGATATGCTTGATGGTGTAATGGTTGAATATTATGGCGCTGCTACTGCTTTGTCGCAAGTTGCCAATGTTAACACACCAGATGCACGAACAATTAGCATTCAGCCTTGGGAAAAAACTTTAATTCGCCCAATTGAAACTGCCATTATCAATGCAAACCTAGGTTTTGCACCACAAAACGATGGTGAGTTTATTCGAATTAGCATACCTCCAGTAACCGAAGAACGCCGAAAAGAACTCGTTAAACGCGCTAAAGCGGAATGCGAAAATTCTAAGGTTGGAATTAGAAATTTGCGCAAAGATGCCAACGAAAGAATCAAGAAATTGAAAAGCGATGGCACCAGTGAAGACGAATGTGCAGCAGGTGAAGAAAGCGTTCAAAGAATAATTGATAACTATATCAAAAAAACCGACGACCTATTTACCACGAAAGAGAAAGAAATTATGACGGTATAATCGTCATATTTTCTTTTACGTATTCTGCTCTTTCAATCAATTTTTCAAAAGTTTCTGCAATTACAGTAACATGTCCTAATTTTCTGTTGGGTCTTGTTTCTGTTTTTCCATACATGTGAATGAAAACATCATTTTGTTGTTTCCATGTTTCTTCATTTTCTAACTGATATCCACCAACAACATTTTTAGGACCCACGATGTTTAGCATTGCACTGGGCTGTATTAAAGTGGTGTCACCCAATTCTTGTCCTAATAAAATACGGTTTAATTGGGCAAACTGACTTGTAACACATCCCTCAATAGTATGATGACCACTGTTGTGTGGGCGCGGTGCAATTTCATTTACCAAGATTTCACCAGATTTGGTTAAAAACAATTCAACTGCAAATAAACCTGGTGATTGGAAAGCCTCAATTACATTTTCGGCAATTTTGCGGGCCTTGGTTTCGACATCAACAGAAATTTGTGCGGGAGAATATAAAAACTCGACCAAATTACTTTGGGCATTAAAGTACATTTCTATAGAAGGAAAAGAACTTTTTTTGCCGTGCTGATCAACTGCAACAATTACTGCAAGTTCTAAAACATCCGCTACAAATTGCTCCAACAATACAGACCCTTCAAATGGAATATTGCCATTTTGCACATCAGTTTTATTGCATATGCTCACTCCTTTTCCATCATAACCACCGGTTCTGGTTTTAACAACAATTTTATCTTGAGGGAATTTTGAAAAATCAACCCCTTTCAACATCGATGAATCAACCAATTCGAACGGTGCGGTTGGAATGTTATTTTCTTGAAAAAACAACTTCTGTGCACCTTTGTCTTGAATCATTTTCAATACAGAAGGCTTGGGAATTATTTTTTTACCGTTTGCTTCTAATTGTATCAACGCATCAACATTGATGTGTTCAATTTCCCATGTTAGCACATCAGAAACTGCTGCCAATTGCTCAATGGCACTTGCATCATTTAATGAACCAACGATTAAATTTTGGCAAAAGGGACTTGCAGGACAATCGCTAGAAGATTCTAAAACGGTGTAAGAAGCAATATCAAAATTTGCTTCTTGCAACATCATCATTCCTAACTGCCCTCCCCCAATTATACCGACTTTAATTTTCGAATTCATTGCTGCAAAGTTAATTTAGATTGGCGCAATTTTTCTGCGATTCATCTAAATCTTATTAAAATATCGTGTAATTAATGTATATTCGAATAAATATGCCTGACCCCCTCTCGGTACAAATTTTACAAACTCAGTTAGAGGCCCCAACTTTTTCAAGTTGGATTACTGTTTTAATTTGCCTTTTAACCATTGCATTTTTCTCTGGAATGGAAATTGCTTTCATTTCTGCCAATAAACTTAGAATTGAATTACGCAGTAAACAAAATGTTTTCGGAGCAAAGCATTTGGCTAGATATATCAAACAACCGAGTGAATTCATTAGCACAGTTTTGGTTGCAACCAATTTAAGTTTGGTTATTTATGGTATCGCAATGGGCAATATTCTTGAATATTATTTAACCGCTTATATTCATTCAAATATTCTCAAATATGTTATTGTTACTTTGCTAAGTACTATGTTGGTTTTGGTAACTGCTGAGTTTATACCCAAAACCATATTTAAAATGCAAGCTGATTCGCTCATTTTTGCGCTTGCTTTGCCCTTCAGGATGATGCATTTATTGCTTTGGCCTCTGATTGCTTTCACCAAAGGCGCATCGTCTTTTTTGCTTAAAATTTTTACAAAAACCCAAATCACAGAACAAACTCCAGTTTTTTCAAAAGTTGATTTAGACAATTATATATCTTCTATAGAAAATTCAAATTCATCTGAATTGCAAGAAATCGATACAGAAGCATTTCGAAATGCCCTCGATTTTAGCGATGTGGTTGTGAAAGATTTTATGGTTCCTCGAACTGAATTAGTGGGAATAGAAATTGATTCTAGCATTGAAGAATTGAAAGTGAAATTTATAGAATCGTCGCTCTCTAGAATACTGATTTTTAGAGATACCATTGATAATATCATTGGATTTGTACATCACAGCGACCTCTTTCACAATCCCTCTAAAATAGAAAACATTTTAAGACCCACTTTAATTGCCAATGAAAGTTTAGAAGCACATGATATGCTAAGAAATTTCATTCAAAACAGAAAGAGTTTGGCAATTGTAGTGGATGAATTTGGAGGGACAGCCGGTATTGCTACCATTGAAGACGTAGTAGAAGAAATCTTTGGCGAAATTGAAGATGAATTCGACACTGAAGATTCAAACGAACACCTCGTTGCTGAAAATCACTATCACTTTTCTTCCCGTTTAGAAATTGATTATTTAAACGAAAAGTATGATTTTAACATTCCTGAAGGTGAGTACAATACACTTGGAGGATTTATCATTTACTGCTCGGAAAAAATACCAAGCACAGGAGAAACAATTCGCTATCAGCAATTTGAGTTCCACATAAAAAAGATGGTTGGTGCTAAAATTGAAGAAGTAGAAATGAAAATTACCCTTTAATTTTTTAGTTTAATTCGAATTACGTCATTGGTATAACCACCAACAACCCCAAATCCATTTGAAATATTACCAATTACACTTGTAGGAAGCTGGGTAATTGAATTTTGTTGCCAAATATGTGCATTTCTAGAGTTTAAATAATTGAATATATTTATATCAATATTTTCCAAATAAATATCTATTTGATACAATACAATTGATTTTGATTTAGACCTTGGCAGGGTTTCATAGAATACCAATCTCGATTCTGTTCCATTGATAATTTCATCCTTAAAAAGGATCTCTTTGGTTGTATAGTTGTTGTAGCTGTTTCTCAAAAAGCAAACTTCAGTGCCACCAATTGGTAACTTATCTTCGTATAAAAAGCTATCGATCTTTCCTAAAACAGCATCAATGGTATACTTTTTAAAATGTCGTACCCCATAAATTCTATAGCAATTGGTATTGTATGCACTATCTTTAAAATAGATGCGGTAAGCCTTTGTTTTTCCCACATTAGAAATTAAAGTTGTAAAAGTATCTAAGCGCTTAATATAAATTTTTGAAGGAATTTTGATGGGAATTATATCGTTGAGAAGTGCATGAGTTATTTGAAACTTTAAACTATCATTTGGCAAGAAGTTCTGATTCATTGAATAGTTCCCTTTCCCATTGTTAATGAAGGTAAATAATCCTTTTGATTTTGATCGGATAGACAAATTGGCATTGTTTATCCAATTGTAAACACTGGTTATTTGAGAAACCTCAAAAACAGTAGCATTTAAAAAACTATCTGGATGAATAAAGGTATGTATAACCAATGATTTTGGACTATCGCTATTCTGAACAAATGGCACTTCATCTATGCAACTTTGTAAGCCAATAATTAAAAAGCAATATTTCAAATACTTTAACATTAGAATGAAATTTGATAATTGGCAAATGGAATTATTGGCAATAAACTCACTTGATAGAGCTTGCGTGATCCATCTGAATCTAGGGCTAAATTCAAAAAAAACGGATTGTGGCGGTTGTAAACGTTATAAATTCCAAAAGAAAAATTACGCGGGTACTTTGTGGTCTTTGAAGAAATGTTAACCGATAAATCTAACCTGTGATTGTCTTTTGCCCTATTGTTGTTTCTATCTCCGTATATATAAATATCTCTGTAAGGATCATTGTTTGTAGACGAAGGATAAACTCCAATTGGCATTGTATAGGCAAAGCCAGAATTGAATACCCAAGTAGCACTAATATTGATACGTTTTGATAATTTATAAGAAGCCATAATATAAATATTATGCCTTCGGTCATATCTCGAAGAGAAAGAATTGCCCCGATTTAATTGGCTAAATTGTCTGGTACTTGTCATCCAAGTATAAGAAATCCAGCCGGTGAGTTTTCCCTTGGTTTTTTCAGCCAATAGTTCAATTCCTTTTGTCAAACCAGTTCCAGAACAAACTGAATTTTCCCAATTCTGACCAGAAGTAACGTAAACTGCGTTATTGTTATATTCAAGAATATCATTGAATACTTTCTGAAATACTTCAACACTGAATTGAAAATTATTAAGCTCCTTGGTTAACCCAATTGAACCTTGTGTTGCTTTTGCCGGTTTAAATATTGTATTCGAAGGAACCCACAAATCGGAAGGCAAACCCATGGTTAAATTATTCAATTGATGGAAAAATTGTCGGGTTTGCGATGCGGCAACCTTTAACCACAAATTTTTAGGCAAAGAATAACGAATACTCAACCTTGGCTCCGGAAGAATGTAGTACTGTCCAAAACCCAAACCATAATATACTCCCCTTACACCAAAATCGTAATATCCCCATTTCGGATTGTGGTATTCTAAAGTCAAATAACTAAATATTTCGGGTGTCGTTAACAAGTTGTCTTGAAACACAATATCTGTTTTTACGCTGTCTGTCTCTGACGAAATTACCCTTTTGTTTGGAATAAAGGTATGCAACACATAACCCAAACCAATTTTAGCAGCCAACTTCTGTGTAACCTGCTTCTTCAAATGAGCTGAATATTCAATGTCCCTCAAACCATTCGACATCACATAAAGTGATTTTTCTAATTTTTGATTTCCGAATAAGTCAGTTTGCTGATTGGAATACAAATGAGAATGAGCATATAAGTAATTGGTAACGTATGCTTTTAATGAAAACGTTGCACTTGGCGTTAACATATAATCCCATTTGATACTAGCCAATTGATTTCCCCAAGACGATACATCGTCTTGCTTTAAATCTTGGGTAATTTTGTTATTCCGGTAAGTTGTATTTCTGTCTAGTAAAACTGCATAATCGATACCCAAATAACCTAAAGTAGATAATCTATTTCGCTCACTAAAACGATGGGTAATTTTAAAATTTACATCATAAAAGTAATATCGATTGGCAAAATTTCCATCCTGAAATTGAACCAAACTCGATAGCGGTTGAACCAAATAATCAAATAAACTTCTTCTCACCGCCATTGAAAATGATGTCTTTTTCTTAAAAATGGGCCCATTCAATGACAATCGGCTCGATAATAATCCAATAGAAATAGATCCTCCAAATTTTTCAGCATTTCCTTCCTTGGTAGTTACGTCAATAACACTACTTAATCTGCCTCCCTTATCGGCTGGAAAAACTCCCCTGTAAAACTTGGCATTTTTAACAACGTCACTATTAAAAACGCCGAACATACCATAAAGGTGATAGGCATTATAAACTGGCACTTCATCCAATAATATCAAATTCTGATCGGAGGCACCGCCTCTCACATACATTCCAAAAACACCTTCACTCCCTGAAACTACACCAGGATTTAAACTCATTACCCTAAGTATATCTGGCTCACCCATCAAATGCGGGATTTTATCTAACTGAGCACGGTTAATATTAAACTCATCCGATTTTCCTGAAACCACCTTTGGGGAATTTTTATTCCCATCCGCAGTTACAAGGGTAATTTCCATGCTTTCTGAGTTATCAGGAACCAATGGAATATCGACAAAATAATTTCGTTTTTCATCTTCAATTGTGTCATAAAATGTTTCAAATCCAGGATAGGAAACTGCATAAATTAATTTACCACTTGAAGTTTTTAATTGAAATATTCCTTGGTCGTTTGTGAATGTACTTTGATTCCTTCCCACAAGCGAAATCATGGCGTTTACCAATCTTTCCTTTGAATCTGCGTGCCATACCCTGCCTGAAATAACAAGTTCATCATCTGGAGCCTCCCATTGTTGAAGTACCAAAAAATTATCTCCCAACAAAATAAAATTCAATCCCAAGCCTTGCAAAAAATCGCGCAATGCAACCTTGGCAATTTCATTTTGATAGTTAACAACAAATCGTTTTTTCTTCGGTATTAAAGACGCATCATATTGAAAATAGCAATCCGTTTTCTGTTCAAAAATCTTTAATATTTTCGCAAAATCATTGCCAGTGTAAGAAATTGAAATCCGCGAGTTTAAAGAATTGATTTGACCAAAAAGCACAGGAAATTGTGCAAATAAGATGATCAAAACAATCCTTAATTTCATAAGGCAATTACGCTTATTTTAGTGTTTATCAGCGTAATCAAATGCCTTCTTCAATAAATCAGAAGTTCTAGAAACAGGATCTTTTCTAATTTTATTTTCCTCAGTTTCAATTTGGGTAAATAAAGCTGCTGTGGCTTTCTCAGTTACATATAAATTCAAATCAGGTTGAATATCTGCAGATAATCCCAATAATTTTTTATTTTGATTGATTTTGGTCACCACAGGATTCCAAGTTTTAGCAACAGCAACTTCATCAAGCGCCTTTTTTACCTCTGGCATAAACAACTTTTGCAATTCAGCTTCCGATGTCCTCTTCAAATAACTTGTTGCAGCACCTTGACCACCAGTTAATATTTTCATTGCATCTGAAAACGACATATTTGAAATTACCTTTTTAAACACAGGCACAGCCAATTGCATCGATTTTTCAGCACCTGCATTCATCGCATCTATGGTTTTGTCTAATTCTTTTCCAATTGCCGCGTTTAACAAATAATTGTCGCGAATTTTCTTTTCGATGTTTTGTACATCGGCAGGCAATAATATTTTTATTGAGGGATTGGTTGCAAACGCACCCACTTTACCCAATGTACCCGTACCATTGATAACTCCGTTAATCAATGCTTCTTTCAATCCACCCGCGGCTTCATCACTCGTCAAAGAAGGTACTACAGGTTTGCCATTCACAGCGTTATTTAATGCCTCATTTGCCACATCAGTTGCAGCAGTTTTTAATACATCACAAGCTGCAAATAACAAAGTTGCTACTAAAGTGAAAATAACAAGTTTTTTCATAAATTCTATTACTTCAAATATAATGCCTCAACCTAGAAAATGGAGAATATTCGATAAGAAGATGTAAAATAATTACTAACTTCGTGTAATATGAAGTTTAGATATTATTCAACAGTCTTTTTACTATCCTTTTTAAGCTTTTTATCTTGCAATACAACCACTGCACAGGGAGTTAAAAACATTACTACCGATGATTTTGTAGAAGCATTGAAAAATGCTGATAAGAAAATAATACTAGATGTTCGCACGCCTGAAGAGTTTGCAAATAGCCACATATTTGGAGCAATCAATATAGATGTGCGTTCGGATGATTTTAACCAAAAAATTGCCAAATTAGATAATGACCAACCCATTTATGTATATTGCCTTTCAGGGGGACGTAGTGCAAACGCTTCTAATATTTTAGCTGATAACGGATTTAAAACTGTAAACAATATACTGGGTGGAATCTCTAAATGGTCGGGTGAAAATAAACCCACAATCACTGCTGAAGGAGCAAGTGAAAGAGGTATGTCAATCGAACAATTTAACACCTTAATCAATGCCAAAGATTCAGCCGTTTTTGTAGATTTCTTTGCACCTTGGTGTGCCCCATGTAAAAAAATCAAAGCTTTTATTCCTGAACTACAAAATGAGTATAAAGGCAAACTGAAAGTGGTTTTGATTAACTACGACGAGAATCCTAAACTCGTTAAAGCACTTGGTGTTACCGGCATTCCATATTTGAAAGTGATTACAGCAAAAGGCACAACCATTTTACAAGACTTTCATAGCAAGGAAGAAATTCTAGCTCTCTTAAATAAATAACTTTATGCAATCTCAATTTGAAGCGCTAAAAACGCTGTTGGATTCCTATGCCGTTCCCTCAAAAAGAGAAGGCATGGAAAAATATATGAAAAATCTATTTCCATATATCGGAGTACCATCCCCCAACAGAAAAGAAGCGTTGAACATTTTTAACCAAGCTTGGAAACCTGTAAATCATCAAGAATTAATCGATTGGACAACCCTCCTTTGGAATTCCAATGAACGTGAATTTCAATATGTTGCCATGGAACACTTTTATAAATACCGCAAACTATGGTCGGAAACTGACATTGATTTTATTGAATGGTTGGTGGCTACAAAAAGTTGGTGGGATACTGTTGATGCACTCGCCGCCACAATTGTGGGTGAATTTTTCAAAAAATTCCCTCAACTGTTTGAATCAAATATGTCAAAATGGATTAAAAGTGATAATATGTGGATCAATCGTACCGCCATCATTTGTCAATTGAAATATGGAAAAAACACCCAAACCCATTGGCTTGAAAGTGCAATATTACCCCATACCAAATCAAAAGAGTTTTTTCATCAAAAAGCCATTGGCTGGGCTTTGCGTCAATATGCGAGAACAGATCTAGATTGGGTTGTTACATTTGTAAATAGCCACGAATTAAAACCCCTTTCTCGGAGGGAAGCTTTAAAACATCACCAACATTTGTTATAAATCGTTTCTGCCACCTAGCACAATTTGAATGCCTTCGGTTAAGCTGTGTGGGGTATATCCCAACTCTTTTCTCGCTTTAGATATATCTAAACCTGTTATTGGCGGACGTTTGGCAGGTTGATTTAATGTTGTACTGCTCACTTTTTCAATATTCTCCATTGAGAAACTAAACATTCCAGCAACCTTCTCTACCAATTCATAAATGTTTAAGTAATCCTCACCGGCTATGTTATAAATTCCTTGCGCTTTATTACTTCCAGCCAAATAACAACCTTGAGCCAAATCCTCAGCCAATGTTGGGGTTCTGAACTGATCAAAAACAACCTTTGCTACCTTTTTGTCTTTCAATGTATTGTATGCCCAAAGAATGATATTCGAACGACTCATATCAGCTACTTGTCCATAAACCAAAACCGTTCTTAAAATTGACCAACTTTTGGCATTTTCAATCACCATTTTTTCAGCCTCGAATTTACTCCAACCGTAATACGACAATGGATTTGCCTCATCCGTTTCGGTGTACATTGGTTTTGTTCCATCAAAAATGAAATCAGTACTTAAGTGAACCAAATGAAAATTCATTTCTAATGAAAATACTGCCAATGTTTTTACGGCTTCAATATTCAATGAAACACAAGCTTCCTTCTCAAACTCACAATCATCAACTTGGGTCATTGCAGCCGTATGAATCACAACATCTGGTTTGTATTTTGTTAAAACTTCGACAACTTGTGCCTTGTTTTCAATGTCCATTTCTTGGTAAACATATCCATCTTTTGAGGGATATCGGTTTGCACCTCTACCAGTGGCAATCAATGTAATATCAGATTTTTGAAGATATAAATCTGTAAGTTTTTGACCTAAAAGGCCATTGCTTCCGGTTACCAATACAACTTGCGATGCCATTTTTATAATTGTCTTCAAATGTCTTATCGAATTTCTCAATGTGCAAATCGAGTTTTCCCCTAAAAGTTCAAACGATTGCGTATTTTTGCACCATGAAATTTGTTACCTACATCAATCAACAAACTCCTGAAGTTGGAATTATTGTAAATGAAAAGATTTACCCCGTAAATAAAATTGACAATGCCATTCCTTCTCAAATGTCTGACATTCTCAAAGATTGGGATGCCAACATGGTAAAAGCAAAAGAAGTAGAAACACAAATTTTATCTGGCAATCACGAATCACTCGCAACTGCCCTTGAAGGTTCAAACCTTTTGGCGCCTGTGCCAAATCCTACCAGCTGCCGCGACGGTTATGCATTCAGACAGCATGTAGCTGCAGCCCGCAGAAACAGAAATGTTCCTATGATTGCTGAGTTTGATCAATACCCAATTTTCTATTTTACCAATCACAATGCCATTATGGGTCCTGGCGAAATTCCATGTATGCCAGATCATTTCCAAAAGCTCGATTTTGAATTGGAAGTAGCTGTTGTTTTAGGAAAAAGAGGAAGAAATGTGAAAGCAGCAGATGCCGATCAATACATTGCGGGTTACATGATCATGAACGACATGAGCGCAAGAACCTTGCAAATGGAAGAAATGCTTTTGAATCTTGGACCTGCAAAAGGCAAAGATTTTAGCACAGTAATTGGTCCTTGGTTGGTTACACCCGATGAGTTAGAATCATTTAAAATTCCTGCTAAACCAGGACATGTAGGAAACAATTACGACCTTAAAATGAGTTGCCATGTAAATGGAATTCAAGTAAGTAGCGGAAGTGTTGGTGATATGGATTGGACATTTGCTGAAATTATAGAACGTTGTGCCTACGGTGCAGATATTTTCCCTGGCGATGTCATTGGTTCTGGTACTGTTGGAACAGGTTGTTTCCTAGAATTAAACGGTACAGGGTTACTAAACGATCCAAACTTTAAACCTCAGTGGTTACAAGCAGGAGATGTTGTTACAATGGATATTACTGGCTTGGGTCACTTGAGTAATACGATTGTAAAAGAAAATAGCGACATGTCGCTATTGGCTCTTAAGAAAATGAATTAATTTAAATTTGATGGAGGTGGTTTAAAATCCATCTCCATCAAACATATTTCCGAGTCCGCCAAGGATACTTCCTTCTTCTTTTCGGCCACCCATAGGTTGGCCATAGCTTAAAATTCTACTTGCCAAACGGCTTACTGGTAAACTCTGCAACCAAACTTTTCCGGGTCCAGAAAGCGTTGCAAAAAACAACCCTTCACCACCAAAAATTGCATTTTTTATGCCTTTTACCATTTGTATATCGTAATTTACAGAAGATGTAAATGCAACGATACAACCCGTATCCACTTTCAATTGTTCACCTGGAGCCAAATCTCTTTCCAAAATAAATCCTCCTGCATGCACAAAGGCCATTCCGTCGCCTTCAAGTTTTTCCATAATAAATCCCTCACCACCAAATAGTCCAGTTCCAAGTTTACGCTGAAATTCTATGCCCACACTAACCCCTTTTGCAGCACATAAAAAGGCATCCTTTTGGCAGATGATTCTATTTCCCAAACGCGATAAATCTAGGGCAACAATTTTGCCTGCATAAGGTGCTGCAAAGGCAACTTTCTGTTTATTGTATCCATTGTTTGTAAAAGCTGTCATAAACAAACTTTCACCCACCAACAATCTCTTTCCCGCGCCCATTAATTTGTCGAAAAAGCCTCCTGAATTTTGTTGGCTACCATCACCAAAAATGGTATGCATTTCAATGCCATTGTCCATGAACATAAAACTGCCGCTTTCAGCAATAACAGTTTCTTGAGGATCTAACTCAATTTCAACACACTGCATTTCTTCGCCGTGTATGTAATAATCAATTTCGTGATTGCTTATCATATAAATTCAAATTTGAATAAAAAAACTGAAGATTCTAAAGAGAATCGTTTAATGATAAAAATTCTCGACAATTAAAACCAGTAAACCAGTTTTGCGGCCAAATTCCTACCCTTGGCATCCCAAACTTCTGTTCGCGCTGTAGGTAGTATTACTTGATTCCAATTCTGAGAGAAAACTACAAAGAAATCGCACATTGGCCTGTATCTCCATTGGAAACGGATGTTCACATTCATCAATTTATTTTGAGCGTTTAATTGCCAATATCCTGTTAAATAAGTTGTAGTAGTTAGGGTATAATCTGCTTTTAATCCAATTAAATCAATTTTATAATTAAGTGTATCTGCAACCTGAATATCAACATGCTTAATATTTGCCGTTACAAACCACCTTGGTAATTTGCGTTTACCCAAACCTGGTAATCGGTAACTCACTGCCGCCGTGTATTCAGCCTTTCTACCCTCAAAATATCCCCCAATAACATATTCAGTAGAACAACTCAAAGACTTTCGGGTGTTAGAGTTAAATTCAATATGAAAATTATCCCAGTGATATTTCCCGATAAAATACCCACCATTAGGCAATTTCACAGGAGCAAATGGAAGAAAAAGTCTGTAATATTCCTTTTCATAACTGATTTGCAAGTAAGTACTATTTTGGAAATTAAATTCTATTGAGTTCTCGGTATATGATTCGGTAGGATTGAGAGAGCTATCGTAATAACTGCTGTTATAAATTGAAAGGCCGTAGTTATTAATCATTTTCTTTAAACTTCCCTTCGGATAAAACACCCTTTTTATCTGGGGTTCAAGACGCCAATAATCGTATTTGATTGTTTTTTTTGTTATCAAATCGTAATTGTCAGTTCTAGGAACAAAGCCTGTTCTTGCCAAAAAAGACTTACTTACGAATTCGTGATTCCACATCACAAACCATTTTAGTGTTTTATACAACAACCATGTGGCATGGGCGTATCCATGGTTTCCAACTCCTGGATAAAATGACTTTTGAATAAACCCTTTTCCCGACCAAATATTGCTTTTTGTAAGTAGGTTGAATTCTAATCCTGCAACCGTATTATAGTCTATTTTTTTTGTGGAATTAAGTATTTGGTCATTTACCAAAATCATTCCAAAATTCGATGCTTGAAAAACCTTCTTTTGAAATGCCAAAACAGTATAATTGATTGGTGCAATTGCCTCATTATATCTTGCGGTTGTTAAATTCATTGCGCCTAATCGCAATCCATTTCCATATTTACCAGAAAGCCTAACTCCATATAAAATTGGAACGTTTCCTACATCAGAATTCAAACCAATTCGCCTTGAGAAAAATGGCCTTATTTGTCTAAAACCAAAGTTGGCGAACAAATCACTATTCTCAATAAAAAATTGTCTTCTTTCAGGGAAATACAAACTGTATCTCGTTAAATTTAGTTGTTGAACGTCAACATCAACCTGTGCAAAATCTGGGTTAACCGTAATGTCTAAATTCAAACTTGAAGTAACACCAATTTTGGCATCCCCACCAAATTTGGGTTTTGTTGAAAATGGCTGACCCGGTCCTTTAGATTCTGAAATGCTACTCACATAAGGAATAATAGCCAAGTTCTTAGATTTCTCAACAATTGGATTTTCCCAAATCATTGAATCGGCAAAAACCAAAGAACTCACGTTGTAATTTCGTGGAACCCTTTTATAACTGCTTATTTCGTTGTTTTTTAAATCAATTCGGGCAACATTAAAACTCCAAACCTTAGAACCTTTAATAAATCGAATACTTGAAAGCGGAATTGCCATTTCAGCAACCCAAAAACTGTCCGAAATTTTGGTTTGACTAAACCAAACCTGATCCCAAGCAGTTGTAACACCCATATTGCCTCCATTTTCAATGGCACCTTCTCGTTGTGCATTAAATGGAGTAACACCAAATGAAAATCCGTTTTGCCCATCTAAAAATGGAGAAATTGACAAAACAACCGCATCATTGGTATTTACACTAAAGTCTCTCTTTAAGCTTTGAATAACAAAAGGCTTTTTTACATTTCTGTTTTGACAAACAAAGGCAGCATAAATAAATTTATCGTCATGAGCCAATTCAAACTCAGTTTTTGTTATGGCTTTAGAAGTATCGTAAGGGAAGTATTGAACAAACTCGTGTTCAATTACATTGTCCTTCAATTTTAACCAAATTGCTTCATCAAGAATACCATCAACTTTAATTGGTTGATCAACTTTATGAATTACAAATGGTTTGTCCTTTAATATTGAATGAGATTGTCCAAACAATGAAGCGCTAAAAAATAGAATGCCTAATAAAAGGAGTTTATTTTTCATTAATCTTGTTCGGCAATATTTCGCTTTTCTAAAATGGTTAGGTTATTCAAATTCGTATAAAACGCCTTTTTACTGGCATAAACATAAAATTTCAAAGATCTACCTAAACCCAATTCATTGCCCCTAATTCTATTCCAAGAACGCATTTGTGTTGGTGTACAGTCAAAAATATCCGTCAATGTAAATAGCCCATCGCCCTTTTTCACAGTATAATGAACCCAAATTTTTCTGTCTGCCAATGGCTTAGGAATCACAGTGCTTTCAACATCATGCGGTTCTTCCGAAGTTTTCAAAATTGTAACCGTATCGTTATTTTCCAAAACCTCTACCATGGTGTCATACTCAATTGGTTTCAAAGGCTTTACCCTCAACCAATATTCAATTGAGTCTTTCTTTGCATTAAACTTAGAAACCATGTTTTTGGGCATTCTAAAAACAAACGATTTTCCCATGTATGGAACATAATCTGTTTTCAATGAGGGATTTAAATTCCTCAAATCATTTACTGAAACTTCAAAATGCTCCTGGATTAAGGTAAAAGGCAAAATTTGATTGACAGATGAAACTGTGTCTGAAACAATTTGCTTGAATTCAGTTTCTTTAATTTCACCTTCTTCAATGCAATAATTTAATGCCACCATTGCAGAATAAAATTGTATCACCGGAATTCTCTCTTGAGGTTCTAACAATAAATAAATTTTGTTAAAATCTAAAGAACCCGCAGTATGAATAACTTGATTCAAACGAGCCGGACCTATTTTAAAAGCGGTAATTACTTTAAGCCAATCGCCATATATGGTATATAAGTCTTTTAAATACCGGCAAGCAGCAACATCGGCAGCATTTGGATCTCTGCGTTCATCGTATAAAGCCATTTGCACCAAACCGTATTTTTTTGCAATTAAATACGACAAAGGCCACATTCCTGAGAAGCCAGATTCGTCTTTATACCTTGTTTCAAAACCAGAATTTCCGGCAGGAATCATGGCAACAAACCATGGCAAATCGTATTTTCTACGAACCGCATCAATGTGTGTGCTATAATATTTGTATCTACCTAAAACAATGGAAGTTCCACCGTTTTCATTCATTAACCAATCTTTGGTAGTTTGTTCAATTTCTTGATTATAAAAATAAGGAACACCCCTACTTTCTAATTTTTTGATTTCCTTTTCAACTTTGATAGATTGCGCACCCAAAGCGCTCCACAAAAGAGAAGCCAATAATAAAAACTTAAATCCTTGCTTCATTAATTGCACGTTTCAATCAATAATTGAGACAAATTAAACAATTCTTGCTCTTTAAATGATTTACCCATCAATTGAATGCCCATTGGCAAGCCAGCTTCAGTTTCAAATAAAGGAAGAGAAATTGCAGGATTTCCGGCCAAATTTGCCTGAACTGTAAATAAATCTGCCAAATACATGGCAATTGGATCTTTGCTTTTTTCTCCCAACTTAAATGCAGGAGTACTTGTAGTTGGAATTAAAATTGCATCTACATTTTCCAAAACTGCATTCGTTTGATTTTGAATTACACGTCTCACTTTTTGAGCTTTGCTGTAATAAGCGTCATAATGATCGCTCGACAAAACAAAAGTACCCAACATGATTCTTCGTTTTACTTCTGGACCAAATCCTTCGGTTCTGCTCAAGGTATAAGTAGACTCTAAATCATGGGCATTTTCGCTTCGTTTGCCATACAACATTCCGGTATATCGCGACAAATTGCTACTTGCTTCTGCGGTGGTTAAAACGTAGTAAGCCGGAACCAATTGTTCTAAAAGTGGGAAATCGAAATAGGTAATTTCATGACCCGCATTTTCTAAATTTTGTATTAATGTTTTGAAGGAAGATTTCACCTCTTCGGCAACACCTGGGTGGTGAATTGCTTCATTCATAACTGCAAATTTGGCCTTTTTCGGAGCCACAGCAGCGGTATATTTATCGGCAGGTTGTTGACGCATTGTTGCATCGTGTTGGTCAAATCCAGCCATGATTTCAGTTAGAAGCATATTGTCTTCCAAACTTTTTGTCATTGGTCCAATTTGATCAAAACTCGAAGCATATGCCAACAATCCAAAACGCGAAATCAAACCATAAGTTGGTTTGAATCCGAATGTTCCAGTAAAAGCACTAGGTTGGCGAATTGAACCACCGGTATCTGAACCCAAGGCACAATGGCACATATTTGCTTGCACCGCAACAGCACTTCCTCCAGAGGAACCTCCAGGAACGCGACTTTCATCGGCTGCATTCTTTACAGGGCCATAAGCACTGTTTTCATTAGAAGCACCCATTGCAAATTCATCGCAATTTGTTCTGCCAATAAAAATGGCATCTTCATCTAACAAACGTTGCACAACAGTAGCTGAGTACAACGACTCAAATCCCTCCAAAATTTTTGAAGAAGATCCTACTTTGTGATTTTTATAAGCGAGTACATCTTTTAGGGCAATAACAACTCCTGCTAAGCGCCCAGCGGTACCTAGCTTTATCTTTTCATCGATCAAAGTTGCACGTGACAAAGCTTCATCGGCCCACACTTCTAAAAAAGCATTTAAATGCTTTTTATCTTCAATGTTTTGAAGATATTGATTCACAAGTTGGACACATGAAACCGCACCCGAATTTAAGTCTGACCGAACTTCGGAAATGCGATTGTATGTTTTCAATTGTCTGAATCTGGGTTTTTCTCTTCGTTCATTCCTTTTTGAATCTCATTCTTAATGCCTGATTTCGCGTCATTAAATTCACGAACACCACGGCCTAAGCCACGCATTAGTTCTGGAATTTTTTTGCCACCAAACAACAATAATAAGATTAAGGCTACAACAACGATTTCGCCAGTACCCATTCCTAAAATTAACATAGTATTTAATAAACTGCTCATGAGACCTCAAAGATAATAAAGAAATATCAGTTAATAATTGCAGATTTTACGGAATTCCATAATAATCCGATTAACTATTGGCCCAATTTCCCTTATCGTTTTGATTAAATTGCCATGGCGCACCATTGTTTTCCATATTGGTGAACATTCCATTTAATTCTGAAGGCGCTGCACTTTGCTCCATTACTTTGTATTGGCGCATTTGATAAATGATGTCAACAGGATTTATATTTACAGGACAAGCTTCAGCACAGGCATTGCACGTAGTGCATGCCCAAAGTTCTTCAGCAGAAATATATGAATGCAAATCTTTGCCATCTTCAACCCTGCCCTCAATAGGAGTACCTGCTTTTTTAGCTACATCCATTGCTTTGCCAACCTCTTCCAATCGATCACGTGTGTCCATCATGATTTTTCTCGGACTCAATAATTTACCCGTAATATTTGCAGGGCAAACACTGCTACATCTTCCACATTCTGTGCAGGAATAAGCATCCATCAAATTTTTCCAAGTTAAATCTTGAACGTCTTTGGCACCAAATCCCAATGGGGCTTCATATCCCTCTGGCGGCTGCGCTGAAGGATCCATCATTAACTTAACCTCAGTGGTAACTGAAGCCATGTTTGTGAATTGGCCTTTGGGTTGCAATGAACTATAATAAACATTTGGAAAGCTCATGATGATATGCCAATGCTTACTGAAAGGCACATAATTTAGAAACACCAATATTCCCACAAAATGAAACCACCATGCAGATCTTTCTAAAAAAACCAAAGAATCTTTGGAAAATCCTTTAAATAATGGAACCAAAAAATGACTAATTGGAAAACTTCCATGTCTTTCCATTATTTTATTATCCTGCAAAACTTGCTCCGCTGCATTCATTTGTAGCAAGGCTCCCATCAAGACAATTTCAACCACCAAAATAATAGTGGCATCCTTCATTGGCCAACCTTTTAATTCCGGCATTTGTAACCGAGGAGTTTTGGCAACGTATCTACGTAACAAAAACACTACACAAGCCAAAATAACACCGAAAGCCAATATTTCAAAGAATCCAATGGCAACATCATAAATAGCTCCTATGTAATGGGCAAAAAATCGATGGGTTCCAAATAAACCATCAATCATAATTTCCAAAACCTCAATATTTATAAGCACAAATCCCAAATAAATCAAAATATGAAAAAAGCCAGCAACCGGTCTTTTTACCATTTTGCTTTGACCCATTGCAACCCAAAATAATTGTTTCCAACGGGCTGCAGGATTGTCACTGATGTCTATATCTTTTCCTAATAAAATATTACGGCGAATAACACCAACACTTCCTGCAAAAAAATAAATTCCAGTAGCTAGGAATAGGGCAAATACAATTTGAGATATTAGCATTGTGGGCGAATTTAGTATTAAAAATTAACTAACGAAAACGATTGAATGAAATTAATTCATTACCAAACGAACAACTTCGAACACCTCAGCATAGCGTTGGGCAACTTGCACTCCGCGCATGCGCAATTGTGACCTTAAAAATTCTTCATTGGCATAAGGGCGGTGTGCTTGGCTTTTGTATTGCGCTAAGGCATTTACTTTACATTGAGCATCTTCTTCCGAAACTACTTCAAATGCACAAGTATTGAAATTTAAATTGTTCCAAGGCAATTCATATGAAAAAATATTTACAAACTTGAAAGCGCGCAATGCTTCTTCTGCCATTGTTTTATGGTCTTGGTGAATGTCATTGATACTCGGAATTAAAACAGTATCCGGCTGAATAGTTTCCCTCAATTTAATTAAATCATCTAAAATTGACTGACGGTGATAATTGAAAGTTCTCACATCGTAACGAAATAATTTCAAATTTTCGGAAGGAATACCCAAAGTAGCAGTGGCAGCTTTCACTTCGCTGATTAAAATATCTTTGGGGAAATTTGGCAAAACACTTTGTTCACACGCACTAAAAGCAGCGTAATACACTTGTTTTCCTTGGCCAATAAGTTTTGATATTGTAGCACCACATCCCAATTCACCATCATCTGTATGAGGCGATAACAATAATATTTTTTCTCCTACCATAATGGTTTGATTTCTTCTTTCGCTTTCTTTTTGCGCAACTTAAGTATTTCTTTTGGCAATTTAACCATCACACTTTGATTCATCGCTTCAATGCTCACCAAAATAAATGCATCATCGCCCATTTTCACAATTTCAGCTTCATGACCTTTTAATGGTCCGCCCAAAATTTCAGCTACATCACCCGTTTCTAAAACATCTTTATTGGAATATTCACTAACCGTATAACCAAATTCAATCAGTTCTTTTATTAAATTAATTTGACGCTCAGGAATTAAAGCATCATCACCATTATATCTGAGATACATTACAACCCCGGGAATTTGTAAAACTTTGTCTCTTTGAATTGCAGTTGGTCGCACAAAAACGTATCCATTAAACAAGGGCATTTCGACCCATTTTTTTCGGTCTTTCCAAAATCGTAAACTCTTGTAAATGGGTAAATAATTTTCTATTTCAAATTTATCTAAATACGCTGCAACCTTTTTCTCTTGACGACTGGAAGTATAAATTACTTTCCATTTCTCGTTTTGTGATGTTGGCAAATTCATAATTAATTGCTATTTAAAATTAAAAAAACAATGAAGTTGTTTTTAGCGTTGCAATACAATTGGTCATTAAATCATCAACTACTTCTTTCGCTGAAACAACCTCGGTAATTGTAGCACTTACTTGACCAATTTCCAACTCACCATGAACCAAATCCCCTTCAAACATTCCTTTTTTTGCTCTTCCTCTTCCCAAAAGTTGCGTGAGCTCTTCTTTGGTTGCATTGTTGGTATATGCTTGTTGAACTTCATTGTAAAATTCATTTTTAAGCAATCTTACGGGTGTAATTTCTTTTAATGTCAATTCCGTTCCACCATCACCCGCATTCAAAATTTCATTTTTGAAGGAAATATGGGCACTGCTTTCATGGGTGGCAGCAAATTTACTGCCCACTTGAACAGCTTCTGCACCTAAGCATAATGCCGCCGCCATTGCCGCACCAGATCCAATTCCTCCAGCAGCAATTAATGGCAAACTACAATTGGCCTTGATCAAAGGAATTAAACACATGGTTGTTGTTTCTTCCCTCCCATTATGACCGCCCGCTTCAAATCCCTCAGCCACAATTGCATCAACACCCGCTTCCTCACATTTTTTAGCAAATTTTAAATTTGCCACAACGTGCACCACCGTAATGCCATGGCTTTTTAGCCAAGACGTATATTTCGCAGGATTACCAGCCGAAGTAAAAACAATTTTTACTCCTTCGTCTACAATAATTTCTAAGTGTTTATCTATGTCGGGGTATAGCAATGGTACATTTATACCGAAGGGTTTTGAAGTTGCATTTTTGCACTTCTGAATATGTTCCCTCAAAATTTCAGGATACATACTCCCACTTCCAATTAGTCCCAAACCACCGGCATTGCTTACCGCAGATGCCAATTCCCAGCCACTGCACCAAATCATTCCACCTTGAATTATTGGATATTGAATATTGAATAACTCAGTGATGCGATTTTTCATGGTATTTTATAATGATAAAAAAAATTAAGGACAGTTTATCCTTAAACTGACTCAACCACTACTCCCATTTTAGAGAATTTGTCAATACGAGATTGAACCAATTCATCAACTGGTAATTGAATTAAAGATGTAAACTCTTTTAAAATTGCCGCTTTGATGTTTTCAAAAGCCTCAGATGGATTGTGATGTGCGCCGCCAATTGGTTCTTTGATAATTCCATCAACCAACCCGTTGTTAAACATATCGTCAGATGAAAGTTTTAACGCATCGGCAGCCAATTCTTTTTTGTCCCAAGTTCTCCATAAAATACTAGAACAACTCTCAGGACTAATTACGCTATACCAAGTGTATTCCATCATTAATACTTTATCGCCAACACCAATTCCCAAAGCTCCGCCGCTAGCTCCTTCGCCAATTACAACGCAAACAATAGGAACTTCTAGTGTTGCCATTTCAAATAAGTTCTTGGCAATGGCTTCACCTTGGCCGCGTTCTTCTGCTTCCAATCCAGGACTAGCACCAGGAGTATCAATCAAAGTTAAAACAGGAACATGGAATTTCTCAGCCAATTTCATCAATCGCAATGCCTTTCTATATCCCTCAGGATTAGGCATTCCAAAATTTCTATACTGACGTTGTTTTGTATTTCTACCTTTTTGCTGACCAATAACCATTACTGGTTGGCCATCTATTTTCGCAAAACCACCTACAATTGCTTTGTCGTCTTTGATTTGACGATCACCAAACAATTCTACAAAGTCCGTACAAATGTGTTCAATATAATCAAGTGTATATGGACGTTCCGGATGACGGCTAATTTGTACTTTCTGCCATCCCGTTAATTTGCCATAAACATGCGTTTGTGCTTCTTTGATTTTCGACTCAATGGTAGCAACCATGTCTGTCATATCTAACTTGCCTTGTTCGTGTGTAGCTTTTGCTTTTTCAAGCTGCTCATACAATTCAGCAATATCTTTCTCAAAATCAAACCAAATTTGATTCGCCATAATTTTTAAATAATTAATGCGCCATTTGCGCTGTTAAACAAAAATTGAGTTATACCCAATCCATTGCCATAGCCATACCACCAAAAAAGGTAGGCAAACCTAACCAAAATGCTTCTGGCAAGAAAATGGTAGTCAAGGTAAGAGCGATACCACTAACAATACATAATGCCCAATATCCTTTTGTGTTGCGTTTTTCGTTACTCATAGGTCCTGCGAAGATAATATCTATTTTTATACTAACAATATTTTTTTTGATTTTTCAATTTAATAAATTGAATTTCAATTTTTTATGACAACATCCTCCCAGTGGCGAACAAACTTACTTCCCCAATTTACTCTCAAATTCAACAAATCCAGGTTCTCACCCATTGCCAATTTTATTGCAAGCAATGGAAAATTCACTCCTGCCAATTCACAAGCAGATGTTGTTCCTTGTAACCTAGGATTGATCTCTAGCAAATGAGGCATTCCTTGCGCATCTTCTTTCCATTGTATGCCAATTGGACCATGGAGATTTAATTGGTTCACCAACGACATACAAAAAGCTTTCAATGTAAGATTGTTTTCAAACGTTCCGGCAACACTTATTCCACCTATCATTTTGTCTCTGGTTCTTGGCACACATGTCAAAACTTTGCCATAATCACAGAGCAAATCAACACTGTATTCAACTCCCGGTAAATAAGCCGATATCATCAACAAATCTTCAAATTCCTTGGGCATTCTGCTTGTCCATTCTTTTAATGTCATAGGCAAAATTCCCGCTTTTTCAGTTAGAAAATTATTAGAAACCTCTTGCGCAATAATTCCAAACCCCCTACTTCCATTGCCTTCTACCGGCTTAAAACACAAAGTGTCATGTGCTTCAAACAAGGATTTGGCCATTTCTGTAAATCCTACTTTTCCCATTGCAAATCCAAAATCAGGAACTGGAATATCGGTTTCGTTCTTAATTTGATGATGCAACAACCTTCCCTTGTTATTAGCGATTTCAAGTCCCTCCAAATCAGAAATAATGACTTTGGTACCCACAGCTTCAATTTGATTTTTATGGGTTGCCAAAGGAATTAACTCTCTGGTTGTTATTGGCAGCAGCACATCGATATTTTTATCTCCACAAATTTGAACAACCTTATCTAAATATTGGTCGTCGGAACTTGGCGGCATAACGAAAAATTCGTTTGCAAGAACTTTACCATAAGGATTGGGATTTGTATCGCCGGCAAAAATTTCAATTCGGGAGTCTTTTCGTAAACACCTCACAATACCAGCAAAACCTGGAGCTCCGGCACCAGAAGGAATCAATACTTTGATGGTTGTTTTTGCAGTCATTTCATTGGCGAAGTTAACTCAAGCATCTTGAAATAAAAAAGTATCGTTGTGTTGATTTATGCTATTAAAAGGGCGAAAAAAAAGAATTATCTTTGTGAAAATTTAAAAATGAGTCATCAATCGTTTATTTCAGGTTTAAAAAATCAAATTGGGCAATCAGTTACACTCAAAGGTTGGGTTTCTAACAAAAGAGAAGGCAAGGGCATTGCATTTGTTATTTTGAGGGACGGAACAGGTTTCTGCCAATGTGTTGTAACAGCCGAAACAGCAGGAGAAAATGGATTGATTTGCGCTCAAAATATCAACTTAGAATCAAGCGTAATTCTAGTTGGTACAGTTTTGTCTGACGAAAAACAAATTGGTGGAATTGAAATACAAGTTACTCAAATTGAAGAAGTTGGAACCAGTATTGATTACCCTATTTCTAAAAAAGAACACGGTATTGAGTTCTTGATGGATCAACGCCATTTGTGGTTGAGAAGTACCCGTCAATGGGCCATCATGCGTATCAGAAACACCATCATTTTTAGCATTCATAAATATTTCCAAGAGCAAGGATTCGTTCAAATGGATGCCCCAATTTTTACAGGAAATGCCTGTGAAGGAACTTCCAATTTATTCGAAACCGATTTTTACGGTGATCCTGCTTACCTAAGTCAAAGCGGCCAACTATATGGTGAAGCTATGGCAATGGCAATGGGACGTATTTATACCTTTGGTCCAACTTTTAGGGCAGAAAAATCAAAAACACGCCGTCACCTTTCTGAATTCTGGATGATTGAACCTGAAATGGCCTTCTATGATATTTTCCAAAACATGGATTGTATTGAGGGAATGTTACAAGCCGTTATCAAAGATGTGCTTGCAAATTGCAAATCAGAACTTGAAACCATTGGAAGAGATG
>Ga0114976_10000497_pt1 | contig 24784 bp, 34 predicted proteins | sample S_130805_EF_Meta_FD_87319 | JGI IMG/M metagenome (GOLD analysis project Ga0114976, IMG submission 87319) | Freshwater microbial communities from Lake Simoncouche, Canada to study carbon cycling - S_130805_EF_MetaG | ecosystem: Environmental > Aquatic > Freshwater > Lake | place: Lake... | reverse complement strand
AGAGATTAGAGGAATCTCATCGGCCTTATCCCATTTCAGCTCTGATGACTACATCATCTCCCACATTAAAGCTAATCCTCTGGATCAGGACCTTTTGAATGGACATCCAAAAAGGGATGAACTGATCCGGAGATCAGGAGTAAAGGACGTCTCCTCACTGGCAGATATGATGAGAAAGGGGCTTATCTAAACCTTTATCTATAAAACCCTATTCGGTGCTTGGTCCAGACTCGGAGTCTGGGCCATTTTATTGCCCCTCCCTTTGGAGGGCCCGGTTCTCCAGGGGGATGCAGGCCTTTTATTAGGGGGACCCGGACCGCGCTTTAACCAGGAATGATTTTGAATATATAGGATAAATACAAAAATTGAAACTATGAAGCACGTTCAGCTCTACGAAAGATTTATAGAAAATGCTGGTGATTGGCTATCAGAGGTCGACGATTACTCCTTTGGTGATCGGAATGACTCCATAAAGCGTTACCAGCAGATTTTAAAAGATCTGGGTTACAATCTCGGCAATACCGGTCCAACCGGTGATGGTGTCGATGGAGCTTTTGGGGGTAAAACGAGATCGGCTATTAAAGCCTTCCAAAGCAAAAACGGGGTGGCTCCTACTGGAACCTTAGACAGAGCAACCACATCCCTGCTATCTAAATCAGTTAAATCTAAAGATCCAAAAGATATCAATTCATATCCCAAGTGCGTAAGGGAGTTTGGCAAGCCCAAAGAGTATGGTCCTGGTCAGTGGTCAATTAAAGGCACAGGATTCTATGATGGCTACTACTTCTACACTAACGGCAGGTACCTTGCCCCCGGCACAAGAACCAAAGGCTCCTACACCTGCAACGCCCAGGGCAAGCTCATTTTGGATATTGCCAAGGCCTCAACAAACAAGGAACTCCTAAAATCAGGCAAATACAAATACAGTCCTAGAATTGACGCCGAGGTGCAGCATATCAAGAACAGAAAGATGGATGACACCCCATTCATTATCTATGATCCCAGAGAGAACCTGCTTTACCTATTTGAGAAGGGCGGCAAATATGTGACCAGCACCAGTGTGGTTGATGGAGCCGACACCCAGAAGACTCTTGGAGATGCTAAGGCCTTCACCTCAGAGGATTGGTGTGACGTTTCAGTCAACTATAAAACAGGCAAAACCCTTTTAACAGCACCTTACCTGTGCACTGATCCTGACACCAAAAAACCATGCGATCCCAACTATGGCGTTCTGTCCAGTCTAAAAACTCGATTCCTGCCTAAGGGCATTTACACCATCAGCGGACTCTCATACCATGAAGGCTATGTTGGGGGTTCAAAAGGGAGTGTAGGCAACACATACAGCCTAAGACCTATTAAGCTTGAAGGCACAATTACGGCAGCAGCCCAGAAGAGCATCTCTGCAGCAATTCATGGCATTCCGTCAGGCTTGCCAGAGAGACTAACCGCCTCAAAGAATCTAGAGACCAAACTGAGATCCGATCTCAACTCGGGCAAAGTTCCACCCCAATATGTTAACGACCTTAAGGCCATACTAGCTGCCAACCAAAGCTTCGGTTGCATTGGTGTGCCAGAGAGATTTATTAACAATCCCAAGGTTTACCAAATCATCAGCAAAAACGTGAGCAAAATCAAGGTTTTCGCCATGGGCGAAGACAGTGAGAACTTCTTGGTTAAGAACGACAGTCCAGAGACAGCCTCGGTGGCAGAGAAATTTGTGAATAATATTGCAAACTCAACCCTGAAGGTTAGTGCCACTGTGGAAGGGGACATGCTAATGGATTTTACGGTTCTTGCCGGCAGCGAGATTGATGGCACTTACAATCTAACTCTAAAAGATTTCAAAGGCCAGACTCTGAGAGTCAGCTCCCCAGTTAGAGGCAAATATATCGGAGGTCCAATCTACGATGACAAAACAGGCAGAAAGATCTACACAAGCTCAACCTTTAGTGGCATCAATCAAAGCAATCTGTTCACTCTGGTTAGAAAGCATGGCATTCCCTTTTACATGACTTAATTCCAGGTAAATTTTTTTTCCCCGAGAATTCCATATAGATTTGTAGTATGAAAAAGATAATCATACCACTTCTACTTCTCCTAAGCTCTTGCTACTGCATGGAGCCACAGGACAAAACCATCTATATCCAACCTCTAGGCAAGGTGAGCCCTGAATACCTACAGGTTGTTAAAAACTCAGTTGAGAGCTTCTATGGATACAAATGCGTGATCAACCCAGAGGCACCCCTCACCGAAGACCTTCTGGCAGCATCAAAATCCAGATACGAGGCTGGTAAAATTCTAAAGAGATTCAAGTCATCTAAGAACCTTCTAATTGTTACCGAGAAGGATATTGCTTGTAAAAAAGATCCCTCTCCCGAATGGGGAGTTTTAGGACTTGGCTACAGACCAGGTAAAACTTGCGTGGTCTCCACATTTAGAATGAAAGGTCACGCCTCACCAGCCCTATTTAAAGAGAGATTAAAGAAGGTGTCAATTCACGAGATTGGTCACAATCTAGGTTTGGACCACTGCACATACGATTCACACTGCCTTATGAACGATGCCAGAGGCACAATCAAACAAGTTGACAAAGAAACAATGTGGTTGTGTCCGAAGTGTAAATCCACTATTGGAATTAATTAAGCCTCCTAAGAGTTGCAAAGTGAGTGGGGGATTCGGCTATAACGTCCCTTGACTTCTTCCAGTCCTCTATATTGCCGAGACGCTTGTCTTGCACTCCCCACACGTAGTCGAATCTGTGATCGTTAAAGTACCAAGTTTTTAGCAGATTGCCATACCCTTGGGATCTCCAGTCAGGCAGAAGTGACAGTGCTATGCCTTGGAGTCCTCTGTCACTGAGTTGATCCTGCAGGTAGATTTGGGTTGTCTCTGCTGGAAAGTCCTTGAGTGCTCCTGCCTGGATATCACTTAGAAAGGTGTTGATCGACTTGGGAGCTAGCAAATAACATCCTATGATCTCATCGCCCATCTGAAGTTTTAAAGATAAACCATTCAGCATTCTGGGACGAAGCTTGGTGGCTATAGTCTCCTTGTCATCTATGTGTCCAAATGAGCTGTGAAGGATATCAACCACCTGTGGTATATCGTCCTCCTCTATAGTGGAGATCTGCGGAGTGGTAAATGTTTCAAATAGAGCTAGATGCCTCATGATTTATATATCCTGAAATTAGATATGAGAATGTTCCATCTCTTGTGTTGAATATATAAGCCAATGAAACACCTACATAAATACGTCAATCTAAACGAGGCTGAGAAATCTCCTGTTCCCTCTGCTCCTTCTGCGGTGACCCCCATCGGGTTTATCCTCTATATCAGAAGCCGTTGGTACTATGGTGCCTTTCCCACCTTTCACGACTTTGCAGGCAGAGTGTTTGAGGACTTCACAGGCTATGACGTGGAGACTGAATTCTTTGGTGACATAGGCCACCTTAAAGGGTCTTTCTTTAGTTCTTTTGAAAGCAATGGCGAAGGTGGAGATATGGTGAGTAGTGATATCGATTCCATGAACTTCTGGTGGGGCGCAACTCCCAAGTGTGCATCTAATATTCTTCTTGATCTCTACTGCTACGGTGATCCATATAAAGCTGCAAGTGAGCTTGATCTTGCTTTTAGTGGGTTAAAGCCCCTTATGAGCAAGTGGAGGAATGGCATGGATAGTGATCCTGGATTTATTGGTCTCTCTATAGCCAATAACCCATCTCAGCTTGATCGCTATATGGAGTATGCTGAAACCGAAGATGCATACTTTGACAGGGATGACATCTTAGACTCTATCAAGACTGGATCTAAAGAGCTTCAAGCTCTCGTTAAGTACCACAAAATCAAAAAGTTTATTTAATGAGACACCTTCAACTATACGAGGCCTTTAACTCCAACTGGTGGGAAGCACATCTTGACAGTGAGGGCTACTATAAAGATCCTGGATTAGAAGAATCTGGACCACCCACTGAGGGCCAAGTTGAGGAATTCTTAAAGGCTCTAGAATCTATGGGATTTGAGATTTCATCACCGCTAGCTATGCGTGGATCATATCACAGAAAGGCTGAATTGAAGATTGGCAAAGTTGGGTACATTATCAGAATAATCATACTCCCTTATAGGAGAACCAGATCCCTTGCACCAGAGGCCAAGGCCCTCAAATTCGCACAGACACCTAGAAGGACAAACGAGGAACCCTACACTAACGTGAAGAGGTTCCTTGTTGGTGATATGAGTTATAAAGACTATATGGAAACTGTGGTTAGACAAGGCATGACTCCTGAGGAGGCTCAGTACTACGCCTTTGGCTGGGATCTAAAGGGATCAATGATTGATCTGCCAGAAAAAACAGCTTACCTCTCAGAGAGCTTCTCAATTAATGGCAATGAAGAGCAACAACACGACTACTATATCAGGGGCAGTGAATTCTACAATGAATTCGAGGAGTCCCTTGAAAATCTTCTTCCTGGTTCATACCCTAGTGATTCAGACGAATCCTCATTCTACGGTGCGGAGATCACTAAAGGTGAAATTGCAAAATTGCCAGATCTGATTAAAGAGAAGCTTCCAAAGGTTAAAGCTCTGGTTAAATATAAATCCCTGTTTATCTAATGCGACACCTTAAAATATATGAGGAGTTCGATCAAATGCCAGACTCCCCACAGGAGAGTTCAAATAAGCTTCACACAGTTGCTGTCTACAAGGACTATGAGGAGTGGATGGAGTTTATGCATTCCGTATTAAACTCATCCTATTATATGATGATCAATAACATAGATTATCAGAGAATGTGGAGGGATCGCACTGCCTATCAAAGTCCCACCTATGTGGTGGATAATGAGTGGATTTTCTGGTTGGATCCTCCCAAGTACAAGATGGAGAACCCTAAGGAGATTGCAGCTCTTCAAATTAATGAGAGAGGGACAATCAATGACTCCAATCAACCAAGAATGGAGGCAGCGCTAGGATGCTCTTATAAGGACCTTATAGCTCAAGCCAAGACACCAGAGGAGAACATGAAAGACGAGATCATGGCTAATCCAGATCTGATCGATAAGTACTCTGAGAGCAGACCTTATGTTTTCAAAAAGGTGGTAGCTCAGCCCAATCTTCCTGCTCCAATTAAGGCCGCTCTCAAGTGGAAAGAAATGAAAGACTTCATTTAATGAGACACCTTCAACTATATGAGTCATTTGGCACTAAAGACGTTAGTGTAGCCCTCTACACTGACTTTGCCCAGTGGATGGAGTTTTTAAATATGGGCCTAAGCAGGAACGAGTACGGTAGTGTTAACTCCATGTTCTGGAAAGGGTTATTCTCTCAGGGCGCATCTATTTACACGGCAAAGCGAGATTCTAATAGTAGTGGAGGCACATGGTTCTTCTGGGAGGATCCAGGATATGGAGAGATTGAGATTAGAAAGATAAGATATGGCACGATTCAAGCGGGTGTTCAAAGTGACTCACTCCACGTGATCGAGGAGGATCTCGGGTGCTCTTACCAGGATCTGATTAAACAGGCCAAGCCGCCTGGTGAGGTCATGATCCAGAACATTTTAGAGAACCCTGACATGCTTGAATACTACTCGGAAGAAGCGCCCCTCACTTTAGAGAGTGGCATTGCCCTTGCTCCGGAGCAGATAAAGGCCTTATTAAAGTGGAAACAAATAAAGAAATTTATTTAACGAGTGGAGCCCACAGATTTTTAAAACCCGATTGACATAAAATACCAGGGATAAAATTTTGATATATAAGACATGTCCATAGATCCATTAGACTACTTACAGAAAATTTTTGAGGCCGATGAGGAACCAGAGGCGGAACCAAAGGAAGATCCCGCGCCAGATCCAGAGAAGGTCAAGGAGGAGCACCCGCTTAAAGCCTATATCATTCACACCATAAGGGGAAGGGTAGCCAGCACTCCAGGTAGCAGCTACGGTCATAATAGCAATTTTATTTTTTGCAGAAGGTGTCTCCTTGATGTGCTTACCCTTGATTTATATCCCGCTCTTAAACTTAAAGAGGGAGACTGGGAAGATCTTCTGCCTGAGATTGCAGAAGATCCAGAATCGGTCACCTCACAGATCTTTGATAAAAGCGATCAGGGTGAGAAGATGATGACATTCCGACTTTGGATCGGAGAACCAACTGCAGCATTAAGTGAAGGGGGAAAGGGAGTAATGCTTGGATTTGATCCTCTTTTTAACGCGGATTCCATTAATAAACACGTTAAAAATGGCAGGAATGTAATGGAGGATACCAGCGGGAGAATATCAAAACTGCTTAGCCGTAGGGATTACATAGGTGGGATTAGCAATCTGTATGACTACTTCAAGCTTAATCCACTAATGCTTTACGTCCTAGATGACAGACCTGAATTGAAAGCCAAGGTTATTGAGACCACAGGCATCAAAGATCTTAGCCAATTGGGAAGAGGTCTAAAAAAAGGAATGATTTAATGAAGCACATTTCACCATATCATTTATTTGAATCCGAGGGTGACTCTAAACCAATTGGTCTGGCTCTTTTTCTACGTCTAGAGAGATGGGGCGATCCATATGTTTTAGTTTCCGCCGCAACTGGACCAGATTTCTTTGAAACAGGCAGAGCGATTATTGAAAGATTCCTAGATGAATTTGAATTGGATATTAACGTGGACTACGATGAAATAGGCTGTATTGATGACATCATCGATCTTTTTGAAGAGCCACATTTCTACAATCAGCTTTCAGCTGAAAAAGTAACAGTTGATGATGTTAAGGTTTACAGGGCAACCCCAAGAGATAATAGCATGAACACCGCATCAAGAGCAGTGAAAGCTAGAGTTGATGATCCAGATCAATATGATCCAGAGCATGATGATCTAGATTATGACCCCATGGATATGGAGGACAAAGATGACGAGGACAGCATCCCTAGTCTTGGTTGGGAAACTGATGATATCATCTCCCTACTTTACCAATCTTTTAAAGCAGACAAGCCACTATTCACACAGATAGCTCTTGGCCAGAAGTCAAATGTGAGCAAAGATGATCTTGCCCATATAGTTGACACCTATAGGAATGATCCTATGAGCATCTATAAATTGGATCACAGACCACACGTAAAAAAGAGAGTTCTAGGGGCGCTTAAAATAAAGGATCTTTCTGTGCTGGGACGCAGCTTAAAAAGAGGGTTTTTAGATTTATAAAATGGAAAACTTAGAACTATACGAAACATTTAGCCGTGAGAAGATCACAACATTCACATCAAGACAAGGCAAGGACATTATTGTTACGTCATTAGGAGCTCGTATTCAAGCGATAGATAATAAGTCAGGGGTAAACTTCCCTTTCTCGGTTGGACAGACGCTAACGCGCTCTATTGAGACGTGGGCGTGTAACAATGGCTTCACTATTGATGGGAAATCCCCCTGTCCGGAGGAGAAGATCTTTGGAATTAGAAAGAAGGATATTCCACAGGGACATGAGCTTAGAATGCTATTTCCCGGAAAATTTAGAGACTAAAAAAACAAACATATGGAAGAAATTCAAGCAAATGTAGAAATTCAGGAACCTGTTATGGTTAAGACCCCAAAGGGCTTACCTGAGGAGATTGTGGCTATGTTGGAAGCCAGAATTGGAGATGAGTACAAAGCACATTACACCTACAGAAGTGCAGCCAATTGGTGTAAAAATGCCAACTATAAAAAAGCTGCTGCCTACTTCGAAGCTGAAGCAAATTCAGAATTGGAGCACGCCAAGGGACTTCAGGATTACCTTACCCAGTGGAATATTATGCCCCAAATTCCTGCGGTTGATCCAGCTAGAGAATTTAGTGGACTAGTTGATATTGTGAATCAGTCATACACAATGGAGTATGCCCTATTAATGGCTTATTCAGGACAGCAGGTTGAATTGGTGGATTTACATCCAGCAACACATAATTTTATACAGAAGTACGTAAATATACAGAATGAGGCGGTGGGAGAGTATTCAGATCTACTGAATGCCTTATGCCTGATTAATCCGGAAAATAAATTAGATTTGCTTTACTTTGAAAAAAGATACTTCTAAAGATACCCCAGGTTTGAAGACCTGGCTTAGGACCGGAAAGTTATTTCCGCAAGGGACAGAATTCGCTACTCTGTCCTTTTTTATTTGTCTTTGTTTTCTGATGCGTATTTAACACCCATAATGGTACCAACAATACTAAATGCATTGGTTAAAAGAATACCAAACATGTTGCTCCAAGTTGATCCTATTATTTGAGTGTCTTTCCCGGTGAACATTGAAATGATATACATGATAGTGGTAACAACACCAACACTTAGAATAACTAGCAAAGCCACTTTAACGATGGTGCTGATTAACTCTGTCTGCGATTTCTTCTGGAGAACGTCAAGATCGTTTAGAGCTAGATCTTTGGCTTTCTCAGCTTCAGTCTTAGCACATTCTGCACTATCTAAGGCTTCTTTAAGATCAACCAAAAGTTTTTGATTCTCCCCTTGAGAAGCCAATAGACTTCTATTTTGTTCCTGAACCTGCTTGGTAACTTCCAGCCTTTTTCTTCTTATCTCTTTATCTTTCTCCGAGGCATCGGTTAGATATTTAGCAAACTCGGTGTCAGCTGGATCTGCTTCTAATAATTTGAGAACATTTCCTTCTAGCAAGACCCTTTTGCTTTTTTGAATTTCGAGAAGGAGATCTCTTGTGGATTTATCTACTTTCATTATTTATATACTTTAAACGGTAAAGTTTTGTTTTTATATCCCTGGAAATCTTTCTTAAAATCTTCAAGTCTTGGTTCTATATCATCGGACTTAATTATCCAGAACTGAGCACCTGCTGCTTTTGCCTTTGCTTGTTCTTCTGGTTCATTTGATGATGATATAATTCCTATCACAACACCATTTCCGTATTCGTTATTTACTTTTCTAATAAGCTCAATGCCATCATATGATGAGCCTATTATATTAAGATCTACAAAAACACACTCAGGTCTTCCTGAGTTATCATTTTGCCATCCTTCAAACATTTTTGCTGCTTCATCTGAGCTGTCTAAGCTTTCGAGTGATAATGAAATGTCAAGAAGACTACAAGCATCTTCAAAGACAAGATGAAAAAGACTTTCATCGTCTACTAATAAGATTGAATCAATCATAGGGGTACGTTTATTTTATTTTAATTTTCATTTGTGTTCCTATTTCTGGAAGTTTACCACATGTTATAGAAAATCCATGTTCTTCCAATATAGCAATACAAATATTTAATCCTAATCCAGTTCCAGATTCTTTTTGACCTTCCTTTCTTGTGTATGGCTGTGAAAGGTATTTAAAATCTTCAGCACTTAATCCTCTTCCATTATCCTCTATAAAAAGATCATTTTCTATTCTATAAATTTTAACAAATTTTGTTGCGCTGTCATTATATTTTAATCCATTGCGAATTAAATTATCAATTGATGTACAAAAAAGAGCTTCATTAACTTCACATTCACCAAGATCTTCGAGTATTACCTGTGGTCGATATGCAGTTGCTGATAGATAATCTTCAAGAATAACATTTAAACTACATACAGATTTATTAAGTACCACATCCTTTTTTACAAGATTTGTAAATTCATAAACACCTTTATAAACTTTTTGGGTATGTCTTAATCCCTCTTTAATCATCTTAAGCGGAGCTTCTATTTTTAACTCTTTTGCTTGAGCATCTGTTAATCTTCTATCTAACGAGGAAAGTCCTCTAGGCATGTATGTGTTTATCCCACTATGCATGTCATGTCTAAGAATTTTTGCTGCGTGCTCTAGATATGTGTTTTTCTTTTCCAACTCTTTTTTCTGATTAACAGATTCAGTTATATCAGTGGCAATTTTCATTATTCTATAAGTCTTCCCGTCAGTTCCCATAACTGGATTATAGGTAGCTTTTAAATATATTTTTGTGCCGTCTTTTCTTATTCTTTCTATCTCTCCACTAAAAAATTTACCGCTAGATAAAAGACTCCAAAACTCTTTATACTCCTCTGAATTTGCGTATTCTTCATCCAAGAAAATTTTATGGGGTTTGCCTACTATTTCATCAAGTCCACCATTTTTAATATAGTCATATCCCATGGTTGCCAAGAAGCTGTTATTGGCATAAATTATTTTACCATCTAGATCAAATTCTATAACAGCATTAGATCTGTTGATAGCATTCATTCTATTTGTTATCTCAACCTCTTTTCTCTTAATATCTGTGACATCTTGACGAATTGACATGAATCCTAAAAAGTTTTCGCTAGAGTCAAAATTTCCTTTAATGAAGGTGTCAACATAATAAAGACTGCCGTCCTTTGCTTTATTAGTACAAACTGAATTCCATATCTTTTTATCCTTAATAACTGTTTTGTACATATCAGTCCAGAAATCTTTTGGGTGGAATCCTGAGTTAACTATGTTATGATCTTTCCCTATTGCTTCAGCCAAGGTATACCCAGAGATATCAGTAAACTTTTGATTTATATAAGTGATCTTGCCTTTACTGTCTGCTTTAGAAACAATAGAAGAAGCTTCTATAAAATCCTCTAGTTCTTTTAGATTTTTTAATTTTTCTTCCGACATGGAATTCTTTACCTTATTAGTGTAATCTTTTAGTATAAAATAAAAGCACGGCAAGCATCCCAGGAAACATAAAAATTCCGTCCATCTTGTAACTGGAGTTGAGGGCATTCCTTCAAAAAGAACGTTCACCTTTATCCCTAAAAAAATTAGCATAAGCAGGGAGGATAAGAAAAAAGCTAATTTAGTTCTTAGACTATAATTCAAAATATTGGTAGTTTTTTTTGGTTTTTCTATATATTCAAAAACACCTTTAAAATATTTTAGTATAAAGGAAACTTTAGAACCACACAATCTATAAAAATAAAAAAGAAAATTATGAATAGCAACGATAAAAATTCAAAGAGCCATATAAGCGACGAATCTTTACTTGATCTAGGAGTAACTAGAGATCTATGGGAATCTTGGTATGAAGTTATGGATAATCTTTATGTTGTTGGTCAACATCTTTATCCAGGAGAGATAAAAAATATCGAAAATGACCTTATAATAGGCGATTTAGTAATATCAGGTTCTTTCTCAAATGAGGAATTCATAGAGGTATCTGTAACTAAAAATGATATTGATTATCTTTTAATTAGATATAACGATAACATCCCAACAATGGTATCTGCTGTTTATGCAGTGGTACAAGACCACGCAGGACCTGGTAATGATTTTGATCCCGAAGCGATTTTAGACATAGAGAATCTGCCAATTTAATACGCATAAAAAAAGGAGATCTTTTGGATCTCCTTTTTTAATACACCCTAAAATTAAGCTTTTTTAGCAATTTTAGCTTTAAGTAATGCCAAAATAGTTTGGATTACCTCAATGGTATAAAGTCCGTTTGCAATCAATCCTACTGCAACAGCATTAATAACTGTCATAAGGATAGTAGAATCTGCAAAAATACCAAGACTTTGCCATTTTCCAACAAATGCGATGGCTCCAGAAACTACCCAAGAAAGGACGTTTGCTTTCCAACCATCTACTTTTACTAAGTGAGTTTTTACCCACCCTGTTACTAGTAACACTAGAGCTGCAACAGCAGTTAATGTTCCAAAATAAGGACTAAGATCAATCATAAGAATATGATTTTTTTTAACCATCGGGGAATAATCCCCGGGCAAATATATATCTAGGTTTACTCTAATCCGCTTACCTTAAGATAGAAACCATTTAAAAACATCGATTTATAAATGGTAATATTTTTTAAATGCATAAAAATATCAATTTATCTAAGCAGGGTAGATATATAGTTAGTTAAAAAAAATAATAAATATGAAACAAGTATTAGACTTTAATAACTTTCTTAATGAAGAGGAAATTTATTTAACAGATGATATCCAAACGGATCTTTATTCTGAAGGTGGTTTTAATGAATTCGAAGATGAATCATTAGAAGAAAGCGAGGAGTATGAAGAAGAATATGATGGGTATGAAGAAGATCTAGAAGAGGAGTTCGAAGAAGAATTGGACGAGAATGAGGAGTATGAAGAAGAATATGATGGGTATGAAGAAGATCTAGAAGAGGAGTTCGAAGAAGAATTGGACGAGAATGAGGAGTATGAAGAAGAATATGATGGGTATGAAGAAGAACATGATTCTTACACAGCTGAAATTGACGAGGAAGATGACTATTTCGAGGAAGAGGAAGAAAATATAGAAGAGGAAGAAAGCGAAGAGATTGACGAATATGATGGTGACAACTATCAGGATTTTGATGATGAATTTTAATTAAAAAAAAGTTATAATGAAAAAAATTCTAAAATTTTCAGAGTTTCTGAACGAGGGGATCTCAATAAACGAGGGACAGTCACCAAAAAATGGGGTAATAGCATACAGAGCTAGTGCTTCTAAAACTAAGATTACACCAAAACTTGCAAATGAGCTTGGAATAAAAAATGATACTGTATATGAGATCAATCTATCAAAAGTTAATCTAACAAATTTATCTAAGCTTTGGGAAATGTTTAGCTCCGGAGGTAACTGGTCTACAGCTATGCAAACCCCACCTTATGGTATTACTGTAAGAGAAGTTGGTAAAACTCCTAAATCAGGATTAGATATATTAAAAATAAACGATAAATCTATAAATAATGGTGTTGGTAGCATTCTTATTCAAAAGTCGGAAGAGAATAAGGGGTTTATAATTACAGCTGCTAATAACGGAATGCTAGTCCTTACCAGATTTGCACATGCTATTTCAGATTCTATCGATTCATCAGGTTTAAGAGGCAAAATAATAAGTCCAGGGCTTGCTAAAGATTGGTCTGCTCAATTCGTCCTTGGAAGCTCATTAAATGTAGATGATGCAAGAGGATATAAATACGTTTACGCTGTTCCTGGATCTTTCAATGCCGATAGAAATGGATTAGCCTACCTTGTAATTACTGCTGCAATAAGAGCTTATTATCCTCAGGATAAGAATGTTAAATTAACGTTCCCTGATCTTGGTAATCCCACTACGTGGTGGATTAATGATATATGTAAATCAACTAATGGCTTGTTTAAAAGAGCGGATGTCGTAAGAGCAGAGATTACAGCTCTTAATAAAGGTATTAATAATACAAGAATAGCATTGGATAAAGCCAATAATCTCGTAAGCCAAACACCAATAGACATCTCTAAAGAGTGGATGGATTTTACTAGCAACATAGATGCATATATGTCAAAATCTGTTAGTGCTGAATTGGGTAAAGATGTTATAACATTCACTCCTGCAGGTATTAAAGAAATAATGAATTTATCTAGTTTAATTGCCTCTAAATTTTTACCTGAGTCAATGCCACTTAATATTGAAATGTCGCCATCTATACTAAGCACAATGGCATCTTATGTTTCTGAAGGCTTATACTTTAATCTAAACGTTAACAATTTTTCTAAAGATGTTCAAAGACCTTTGAAATTCCAGAAAAGTCAACAAGTTACAGGATCAACAGGAACAGGTAATGTTAGCCAAGGTGAAGGAAGATATTAATAAAGTGCAAAAGATACAAAAAAGTCCAGATAATTCTGGACTTTTTTATTGTACCTATTTATCTATTAAAAATCTCTACTTCCGCTTAACACATTTAATATTACCTCTGATCCTTCAATCTTCCAAGTATAGTAAATAAATGGAGATTTTCTAGGATTTCTTTCCTTTCCATTATAATGTTTTCTTTCTAAAGATATGATCTTCATATTATCAGTAGTATTAAACTTGTAGATTTGATAATGATATTTAAAGTTCTTACACTCAAGCTCTTTCTTCTTTCTATTGAGATCTATGATGTTTTTCATTTTAACAGGTACAGCTCCCTGGTTATATCTATCCATGGGATAAATTACGTACTTAGGTGAATTAGCATCATTTCCACCATTTAATTCAGATTCAGTTACGTCTGTTACTATAGGGGTTGTCATAAAATAAACGATCTTTCTTTCTACTAAAGAATCTTTAGGTTTCTGAGCATTTACAGTTAATACTGATAATGAGATGGCGAGGATTGAGATTATCTTTTTCATAATTTTTGTTTTTAATTATACACCAAATATATGGAACAATTCCGGGCAAAAAAAATAAAAAGGATATTTTTTGGAATATATAGGATATGAGAAGAATAATGAAATTCGAAGCCTTTATTAACGAAAAGGCAATTATGCCCACAGATTTTTCAGAAATGCTAGAAGAGCTAAGAAGGGCTACTGCATATAGACCACTTCAGATAAATCAGGTAAATCCAATTACACAACCGCACGGAGTTACCTTTGTCACGTATGATGAATTTTATACTGGACTCCCTGAAGATCTTAAAAATACTGCACCTCCAAGGAATACCCCACTCTTCGGTTTTATTGATGCCAACAATAATATAAAGATAGTGATTTCTATACCTTTTATCGGGATTAGAGAGCTGCCTTTTATAAATCATATGATCCAACACGAAAGCGTTCATATAGGTCAATGGCACAGAAGAGCAGGTAATGTAGATTGGACTCTTCCTGATCCTAAAGATAGAAAATCCTATTTTTCGAATAAGGATGAAATCATGGCATTCTCCCAATCAGTAGTCGAAATGATGATAAACAATCAAGGGGTAAGGAACTTCAAAGACGTACCCGAAGCATTAAAGAGAAATCCTCTTTGGAATGATATAAAAGGATTTGTTGACACTGATGTCCAAAATAGATATCTAAAGTATATTTACGAATATTCAAAAAATTATCTAAATCCAGAATCAGAGACTGACGAGATCTTCAGAACAATAATGAGTAGTAGAAGAGGGCTTAGCGAAGGTCTTAATTATCATTTAGAGAATGAAATACCTTTATCAGAGAGCGTTTATAGAATAGGATCGGATTCTTGGATAGCTATGATAGATGAAGCAAGATCCCTTTGGGAGTCTGGCGAAATTGAATTAAATGAAGATGATTTATTTCTGATTAGCACAGATGCGGGTCAAAGAGCAATTTACGAGGGTAGCGACGTTCTTCTTGAAATCCCATTTGAAAATGAAGAAGTTGACGAGGAAGAATATCAAGGTAAAAAGGTTGATCTTAATAAACCTTTTAGAACATCAGGAGGTCCAAGAAAATTTTCAGTTTACACTAAAGATAATACAGGTAAGGTGGTTAAAGTAAATTTCGGACAGCCTGGAATGAGAGTTAATAACGCAGATCCAGAAAAAGCAAGATCTTTCAGAAAAAGAATGGTTTGTGAAAAACCTGGTCCGAAATGGAAAGCTAAATATTGGGCTTGCAATGTTGGTAGATATGCAAAATTGTTAGGACTTTCATCTAGCAGACCATGGTAAAACAATTTCCCTTCAATCAAAAAAAGATATCAGAATCCGTCTACGAAAGGGAATTCTTATCGGAATTAGCATCCGATGATCTTTTGTGGCACTGGGATGAGGAGGATAGGATAATAAGACCACTTCATGAAACAGATTGGAAGTTTCAATTTGATAATGAGCTACCTTTTAATATAAGTGGAGAGATTAATATACCGAAAGGTGTTTGGCATCGTTTAATAAAAGGAACTGGGGATCTTAGGATAAAAGTTAAAAAGCTATAAAAAAAAGATATATAAAAAAATAAAAATAAATCATGAAAAAAATTAACAGCTTCAACGATTTTCTAGGTTCTGATGAATTTGAGGAAATAGAAAGAATTATGTATGAAGAAGACTCTGAATATGACTATGACTATGAAATGGACGAGGACATTGACGAAGAATATGAGCAAGAAATTGAAATTCTAAATGAAGAATTTGAATATCATTTTGGAGGAAGAGAATTCGATCCAATCAATGAAGGGTTCTTTAAAAATGTTTTCAAAAAGATAGGGGGAGGAATAGCTAGTTTAATTAAAGGTAAACCCTCCGCAGAAGAAGAGCAACAAGCGGCAGCACAGGCTCAGGCTGCAGCAGATCAAGCTGCATCACAGGCAAAAGCTTCAGAAGAAGAGAAATTGGCAGCTCAGGCCAATATGGAAGCTATGATTAGAGCTAAAATCAAGGATGAAAAAGAGGCTAAAAAACTACTACTAAGCGCTGCTAGCTACAAAGGATTAGTTGCAAAACAATTTGCAAAGTTAACTGAAAAACCAGAAGACAGAGCTAAAAGAACAGCTTTTCTTAAAAAGAAACAAACAGGTGGTCCATTCCAAGGTAAAACCAATGCTTTTATATTAGGACAAGCGATCTTAGATATTTTTTACGCATTTAAATTTGCAGCTCCTGCAATATACACTAAAGTAGGTGGGGATAAGGTTTATACAAAAATGAAGCAAACATTCATACCTAAGGTTAAGAAAGCAGTAGCTCCTCCTCCACCAGCGGATGAAGATGAAGATGATGAAGACGAGGACACTAAAGATGAAAAGGGAACCGTTTAAAAATAAAAGAAATAAGAATGGAAAATCTAAAGCAATATGAGCAGTTTCTTTTTGAAAAAGAAGGGATTAGCCCAGCTATCTATAAAGAATTGGAATCATACTTCAAGAGCACATCTAAGCCAACAATGACAGGTGCTCAAGGTTATATTTCTAAGCATAAGAAAGGATGGAAACTTAGCGAAGAGGATTTTAAAGAAGCAAAAAAGGAATTTAAAAAGTAATTGAAAAGGATTAAGTTATTTGAAGACTTTAGCTTGGATAAATTTTTAGAAAACCCAGACTCCCAATTTCACGACGATTCCAATCCGGATATCGTGGAGGGAGACTGGGTTAATTCTTATAGGGGTCCGGGACAATTTATATCGATTAGCGGTGATATGGCAAAGGTCCAACTCATCAGTGGATCACAACAGATAGTAACCGTGCCTATCGGAGCACTTTCTAAAATAACAAAAGCAGAAGCTACAGAGGCATCTAGAAATCTACCAAACACTAAAAAAGAGTTATCTGAAATTCTATCCCAGGTTAAAGAATATGCTGAAATCTCTATATCGGAGGACAATTTAGGGAATGAAGAATTTACTGGTAATTCGAAAAATGCTTCGAAATATATGGAGGAGATCTTAGTAGATCTTATAGATTTAAAAAATAAGGACCCATATGTTCCATACTACAAAGATTATGGAAACATTATATCCATAATATCTTTACTCTGCGATCTAATACTAGACATAATAGACGACCCCGCTTTAAAGAATAGAATAGAGTTTATGCAGGAAAAATATTACGAAATTTCAGTTTAATATATATAAAGGTAATCCCTTAATATTAAACCTAGAAATTGGAAAGAATTAGCAAAGATAGAATCTCAAGAATCTGGAGCTTAATAGTTCACAAAAAGGGCAGGTCTAAGTATAAAAGTACTATACCTTCACTTTCGCTTTTTACTGGCAGTAGCGGGGGTAAAACTATCGGTGAGTATTTATACAAAGAAAATCAAATTAGAATTTGGTGGCAGCCGCATGACGATTTTAAGGATCTAACCTCAACGATCCTTCACGAATATACACACTATTTACAGTTTTGGCCTTGGTATTCTAGGTATCAAAAAATATATTCATATAAGGACAATCCTTATGAAATACAAGCTAACGAATCAGAAATAGAAACATCTGATTATATAAAGAACATATCAGAGGATCAATGGCAATTAAATTTAAGAAAAATATCAAAACTTAAAAAAATATACGAACAGTGCGAGGAGTTAATAGAATTTAACTCCTAAGAGTGTGTATCTGGATGCCAATTCCAATCCCCTGTATCATCAGATTTATCCTCAATTTTTAGATTATCCTGTTTAATAGATTTTTTCTTTCTGACTAAAAATTTCTTTAGTACGTCTTTAATCTTTAATGTATTGTTTTTTTGGCTTCTAGATATTCTTATTTTCATAGTTCCCCTTTATTTTTGAAGTATATATTTTTTGATCTGTTAATTTTTGTTCATTTTGGATATATAAACAAAAGAAATCGATATAATGATAGAAGTAAAATACGGATCTGAGATGTCTGATATTAATAAGTTTTTAGCGGAACTTTCAGGACATAAAAAGGTTACTTTTGTTACGACCTCATCTAGGAGCGAGTATATAGAAAAAATGGGGGAATCCCCTAAGTCTTCACAGTTGGCTAGGAGTATAGCAGAATCTTTAAAAAGAAGAGGCGTTGAGGTTGAGGTTATAGATGGTGCTAAATTAAACATACATAATTGTTTAGGCTGTGTAAGCGAGCAACACGGAAATCATTGTGGAGCCATAGAGGCTAAACTTAAAGATGATGATAAAAATCCAAATGGACTTTTAAGATGCTGGGCATCACATGATTACAAGGATGATGAATTGTGGAAAATATCTAAATCGATATACGAAAGCCAAGCAGTTATATTTTTCGGATCGCAAAGATGGGGAAGCGTAAATGCAACCTACCAGAAAATAATAGAAAGATTGGATTGGATGGAAAATATGCACACTACTTTAGGTGAGCCTAATTCAATTAAAAAAATACAAGCTGGTCTAGTAGTAATAGGTCAAAATTGGAGGGTTAAAGAAAGTCTTGAACTTCAAAAGAGTGTACTTGAGTTCTTTGGGTTTGATATAAAGGAAGACCTTTTTATAGGATGGCAATACACAAGGGATAAATTTGACGAGAATAACAACTCTTACTTAAACGCAAAAGAAACATTCGAAACTTCTTGGGGAATCCAACTTTACCATTGGGATAAAAAAGAGAGCGAAAAGTTGGGATCAGAAAATAAGATCTCAGAGTCCCGTAAAAATATAGATTCTTTCGATCTATTTCTAGAGAGAATAAAATCCCTTTAATTTTTTAATTCCGTGTTTTTGTTTTAATATTACAGGTAACTAAAAACAAAAACATGAAAAACAATCTGATTAAATCTGCTAAAACAACTGGTATTGTTACTTTATTTTGCATTGCATCCTTCGTAGTTTTTGGATTACAGATAGCAATTTTCGGAGAATCCTTTAGTAATTTATTAATGATGAATCCTATTATTAGCGGATTCTTACATGTTGGTCTTTCTCATTTTGGTTGTAATATTATAGTACTATTCTTAATTTTGCTTGCACCCATAAACTCTTCATACGATATAAAAAAGATATTCTGGGTTACGTTCGTTATTTCTATTTTATACTTACCCTTCCCCATTATGGGCATTACCCCTGCTGCTGTTGGAATATCTGGAACTTGCATGTTTCTGATGACAAGATATTTCTTTACATGGAAAAAATACCCTAAGATTGGAATGGCTATAATACTTCTTATTGGAATATCTGAGTTAGCTAATATACTTGATGTATCAGACGGTACTGCCCATGGAGTACACGTACTGGGAATAATACTTGGATATTTATCTTTAAATAGCGGGATCTTCAATTCTATTTTTCCCCAATGGATATCCAAAAAAATAGCCCAATAAAAAAGTCCGATTTCTCGGACTTTTTAGTTTTATGTAATTTCTATCTTTTTATTTTACAGGGGTACCTCCAGGGTTTAATTTTTTACCTACTGCTGGAGCTGCTGGTTTAGCTGCTGTAGCTGGTGCTCCTGGCTTAGCTGCTCCTGGCTTAGCTGCTCCTGGCTTAGCTGCTCCTGGCTTAGCTGCTCCTGGCTTATTTTTTAAACCTCCTTTAGTCCATCCACTTATAGCAGTAAGATATTTATCAGTTGCTATGATATCTGCACTTAAACCTGCTTTTGGCCCTTTCCCAAATTTCTCTACAACTTTCAAAGAGTCTTGACCCGCTTTTTTAGAGTTAGTTTTAACCACTTGATAGTTTGATATAATTTGTTTTAGTATCTTAGCAGTTTCTCCTTTAGATTTTGTATTAAGAGCTTTAGAACCTGCTAATTTAGCATCTGCAGTATTCTTAGCAGAATCCCAATTAAGTCCTAATGGTTTAGCAGCAGGTTTTAAAACATCCAATGCCAATTTAGAAGGTAATTCTCCGTTCTTTCCTGCTGGTGCTAAAGAAGATCTCATAGCACAAAGTACTGTGAACATTCCAGAAGCACTAGCTTTTAAAGCCTGTGAACATCCTCTGATATATCCAGTCCAAAGACCCCCTGCGTTAACCTTGATTGCAGAAATTTGTTTACTGGTTGCTGGATTTCTGTTCCATTTTTGAACTTGTCCAAGACCGTGGAAAACGCTAGATAAGCAAGACATCATTCCAGGTTTAGCATATTTAAAAGATGAAGCTGTGATGTTTACCATAGCACTAGCAGTTTCTCTAGTTACTAAAGCTGTGCCCTTTGTTGTGTAAACTAATGCTTTACCTGCTGCTTTATTAGCTAACAAGATCCAACCAAATTTAGAAGCAAATCTCTTATGCTTTTGAAGCTTAGCTAATCTTGTTGAAGCATCTTTTCTAGGAATTGCAACAACGTATTGTATGTTGTTAACAGTAACAATTGTCATTGTTTCGAATATCCAATAAAGTAAACCGTTCTTCAATATTCCTTTCTTACCACCTTTACCACCTTTACCTTTTTTTCTTCTGCGATGCTTTCTGAATGCCTCAACAGGACTTAATCCTGCAATCTTCTTTCCATCTTTACTTTGTGCGTAAATACCCTCAGCTTTTTTTAGGTCTTCTCCTTTTAATCCAGTTTTTACTAGCATTGTTTTAACAACCTCTGGTTTTAATTCAGTAGTTGGTTTTATTCCATTTTTAGTTTGGAACTCTTTAACTTTTGCTTCTGTAGCTTTATCAAAAACCCCGGTTGGTTTTGCTCCAACTAAATCTTGTACGATTTTAACATTTTCTCCTTTAGCACCTGGCTTAACGGCTGCAGCTTTAGAAGGTGTCTTTGATACTGCTTTACCCCCACCTAACATTTTCTCAAATTCTGCTACTGCAGCTTTCAATTTTGATCCTTTTAATCTTTTATTAACCCTAAGCATTTTTCTATAAGCAATAGCTCCTATTACACCGTCAACTTTTTTGAACTTATTTTCCTCCTTAAATTCTTTAACCTCATCTTCCATTTCTTTATCAAATGTTCCAGTTACGTCTAAACCTAAAGCGTCTTGAGCTTTTTTAACAAGATCACCTTTATCATTAAGTTTAATGAATTTTTTGCCTCCTGAAGCTCCTGCTTTTTTTGGATTTTTTAAATTTGTAAGATCCTTAACAAAAGAAGCAATTGCAGCTTTTAGCTTAGACCCTTTTATTTTCTTATTAACTCTAAGCATTTTTCTATAAGCAAATGCACCTACTACTGGATCAGCTTTTTTGAATCCATTTTCTTTTTTGAATTCTATAACCTCTTCCTCAGTTTGCTTGTCAAATACCCCAGTTACGTCAACACCTAAAGCATCCTGCATTTTCTTAACAAGATCACCTTTATCACCTGGTTTTAAAACTAGTTTACTTTTAGGATTTTCCGTATTTTTATTATCTTCATCTAATAGATCATGCTCAAGATCAAGATCAAAGTTAAAATCTTCTTCGCTTATTTCATCATCCTCATCAATAACCTCTCCCTCTTCATCATCTTCTTTTTTTGAAGAAGAACTTGATGGGGATCCACCACTTCTATAATCGTATGTAGCATAATCGCTTGGATCGCCTTCATCAATGTTATCTAAATCCTCGAATTCGTAATCCTCTTCATTAACTTCTTTGCCATCTTTACTCATCTTTCCAGATGCTCCAAAAGCAGCTAGGATGTCATCACTTTTTTCCTTAGCAAGTCCTGTTTTAGGATCTACTACAGAATCCTGTGGTTTTGTAGGCTCAGGCATTATAACATCCGCTTCAAATACAAATCCATAGGTTTCATACATTTTCTCAAATCCAGAGAATTTTAGCATTTTTTCCATATTAATATCTAGTTTTAATTTTTTTATATATCCGAATCACTTTTATTTTTTTAACCCGTACATTGGTTTTACATTTGGTATTATGAAAAAGTTAATTCCTATATTCATATCAATCTTATTAGTTTTAAATGGTAAAGGTCAGGATTTGAAGATTTATTCGATATCTGACCTATATGGGGAGTTCTCTAACTTTGATCACTCAATAAAATCTTACGCAAAAGACATGGATCATAGATTGGTACTAACCGGAGGTCTTAACGAATTAGCATCTTTAAGACTTGATTACTTCTTAAGCGTTATAATGGAAACATCACGTAAAAAATCGATAGACCAAATTTTTGATCTAATCCCGCAAAATACTAGTGCACATTACAGATACTTTGGATCTCCAAAAAAATTCAAAGAACCCTGCTGCATATCTTATCCTGAGCCCCTAGTAGATCTTCTAAAGGACGGAGTTAGTGTCCAAGCAGAGATTATGCAAGAAAATTATTGGGGTCAAACATCAAAATCTGAGCTATCTGATAATCAAATTGCTAGAATGGCAATAGAAAAAATAGCACAGGATTACGGGCGTGATTACATATTAGAAGGATATAAACAATCGCCTCATCATAATTCAATTATAGTAAAATACGGAGAAGGTAAATATGGAACATCAACAAAGATATTAATATCCAAAAAATTTAATACCGTGTTAAAGGTTTGGGAATACGAGGTGGTTATAGCTAATTGCTCACTATTTAGCAAGCCTCTTAGGTAATTATCTTAATGAAACAAGATATTTAGTTTGATCAACCAATGCAGAGATCTCTTCTATTATATTAATAAGTTCAGAATCCCTTTTTTCGTCCAATAAAGACTTACAGTCAATAGAGTAGCATTTCATTAGATGATCCATAAATTTGCTTAGATCCCCATTAACTGGATTCTCAAAATTCATTAAAGTTAGTGATAAATTACCTTCGCTTAAAACGGGCTTACCGTACTTTCCCATTATGCTTTCTGCAAGGGTATCACCTAGATCTATAAATTTTTCAAAGAAATTATCAAGTTCTTTATGTTGACCATGAAGAGCACATTGCCAATGAAGTAGCTTAGCCTGTGACATGTTCTGCAGGAGCATTTTAAAAATGTATCCATAGGTGTCTCCCCCCGTAGTTTTTTCTTTTGATCTATCTGACTTAGAGGGAATAACATCACCAAAAGCGCTTAAGTTTAATATCTTGTCCATTTATGGAGTACTCTTTTCTTTATATATCTAATGGATTTAGATATTTTATTTCACAATTTACCTTTTTTAAGATCCTCTTTGATATATAAAAAAGGCCCCAGGGTCCCCAATAAGTAAGAAAGAATTTATCTTAAGGGATGAAACCCTTAAGTGAATCTTGAATATAAAATCAAACAAAAATTAAAAAGAACATGAAAAAAGTACTTGTATTCGGTTTCGCAGCTATCTTAGGTTTAACCTCTTGTGGTAATGCATCAACTTCAGAAACTTCTACTACTGACAGCACAATGGTTGATTCAGTAAAGGTTTCAGCTGACACTACTGCAGTTGTTGATACAACTAAAGTTGCAGACACAACTAAGAAGTAATTCTGAAGAAACTTAGATCTTAAAAGCTTAGACTTAAAAATCTAAGCTTTTTTTTATGAAATCTTTATAAAAAACTAAGATATAAAAACAATATACAGGAGTGGCGGAATGGGATTAAGCCGGCTTAAGCCCTAATGTTAGACGTAGCCTTTTTAGATTTCCGGGATTTAATTAGGCCGGTTGCAGAGTAATCGAACTGTGAAGGTGCGAGTCCTTCCTCCTGTACTTTTTAATAATGGAAAAACAATCAATATACTTAGACGATTTTAGATCTCCAATAGAGCATCCAGAGGATAAACATTGGGTAGTTGTTAGAAGCTATGATCAATTCGTCAAAACGGTCTCTGAAATAGGTTTAGCTAATATCGATATGATCTCATTCGATCACGATCTTGATGAATCAGCAATGGTCCACTATTTCGAATATGTTAGAAAGAACTACTCTATAGACTATTCACAGATACTAGAAAAAACGGGATTAGATGCAGCTAAATGGTTGGTTGAGCATTCTAAGGAAACATCAGTTAATATTCCAATATGTTATGTTCACTCTGCAAATCCTATAGGATCCGGAAACATAACTGGGTATATTAACATGTACTTAAAAGAGAAAAGACTTCCTGAATCTTGTATAAGAACAAGATGGTAGTATATCAGATAAATTGAAGGGTGGCGAAATTGCGTATGCACGGCAGACGCGCCCTCTCGTCTCGAGGGTGGGGATAACAAAATAGATAAAAGGTAAGGGGTTGACCACCAGCTTGCAAGCGCTATTGTCTTTTATTGAATTGCCCCTTGAAGGTTCGAATCCTTCCCCTTCAGCAAATTTCGAATATGACAAATAAGATATATTACCCTTCCTATGATATCTATGTAAATTCAGAGACTGGAGAGATCCCTTTACCTATCTGTAAATGTACAGAAGATGATTGCTGTGTTTTTATGGAGAACTGGATCAATGCAGGCAAGCCTACCCACATCCACAAGAATGAACTTGACATTCTCAATTCATTAGATAATGGAGAATATGAAGACCCATTTATTTTTGCATAACGCTTAGCATTATTTTTTTATTCCGAAAGGAAACATTATATTTGTCTTGTTAATAAGAGATATAAGATCTTTGATATACTGAATTAAAATGCCGCGTTGGTCAAGAGGTTAAGACGCCTCCCTTTCACGGAGGAATCACGGGTTCGAGTCCCGTACGGGGTACCGCTAGGATCGGTAGTTCAGTTGGTTAGAATGCTGCCCTGTCACGGCAGAGGTCGCGGGTTCGAGTCCCGTCCGGTCCGCAAACTTCAGAAATAAAATGGACCCTTAGCTCAGT
>Ga0114976_10000491_pt1 | contig 24871 bp, 19 predicted proteins | sample S_130805_EF_Meta_FD_87319 | JGI IMG/M metagenome (GOLD analysis project Ga0114976, IMG submission 87319) | Freshwater microbial communities from Lake Simoncouche, Canada to study carbon cycling - S_130805_EF_MetaG | ecosystem: Environmental > Aquatic > Freshwater > Lake | place: Lake... | reverse complement strand
TGTCGTTGAAGCCAATAGAATCGGCAGTCATATCCCAAATGCTTTCGAGAACTGACTTCTTGATCTTGATCCCAGCAGAAGTATTTCTATAACGAGGATGTTTAACCATCATTACTGTACCAACTGCAGGAGCCCCCGGAGTAGTTCCTGGTTGTGTATTGATACCTATCGGCGGCGCGGGCTGGTTATACTTACCAGACGGAACACCGTTAGATTGAAACGTACCGTATGTAGGAACAACATACAGTTTACTAGTATCGTATCCTGAAAGCGGAACTATACGCTGTGCTTCTTGTAGGGCAGCATTATTGATTGCAATATTCTTGTTATAGGTAGAAAGAATATCTGCAATACTACCGTTATTCTGTACTTGCCAGTATGTTGTGTTAGGTGGGGTAGTTCCGGGAGGAACATCACCGAGTGACTTGTAAATTTTACCACCATAAGTTACTGTATATCCAGGAGGATAAGTCTTAGTAGGATCAAAATCACCAAGATAATTATCTTGCTGCGTAGGAGCATTAAGAATATCTGCAAATTCTTCGCTGTTGACTAGCGGTTCGCACTTGATACGCCATAGATGCGGATACCAAGTCTGAGAGAAACCCTCACTCGCATAATTAGCGTCAGTGATTTGCATAAAGCGTTTTAACGCAACTGGAATCTTCTCATCAAGCGGATTGTAGTCAAGCAAGTGAGGAAGTTCAAGAACATCTCCGACCATCAACTTACGGCCAATGATGTCAATCATGTCATTGTAGTGAACAGTGACAAAGACAATATCATTATTTAAGAACAATCCAAATTGACTTAGATCAAAGTCCAAATTCTGAACGTTATAATGACCTCTCAAGCGATAGATGTTAGTGTCATACTTTCTATCTCTGTTTTCTAGAAACAACAAGTCCTGAATCTGTGTAGGATTAGGCTCTAGATATTGTGGCTGAGTAGGGTCAATAGACGGGCCCTGATTAGTTATACCTGCATATTTGTGAATGTACAAATCGGTACCACCCACAGTAAGTTGCTCGGATATCGTTCTATCAAAGAATCGATAATCGTTCTGTTTGTTCGGACGGTATAAACTGAGTCTAGGCATATCTTTATTTATCGTAAAAAACTGGTTGACACTCTTATAGGATGGTGATAGAGTTGAGGAATCAATAACAGAAATGAAAGATTGATTAAAATGAAAATTCGTCCAATTTGTCAAATTGATGGGTGTGATCGTATTGCACATTGGGTTGGAACCTACCGACAAGACGGTTCCCGTATTTACCGCAAGTATTGCGGTACGCATCACCAGGAGCGCGGAAAACTTTTTAATGAGATTAAGTCTCAGACTGATCGCCGGTCCGCCCCCACGTGCAATGCAGCCGGCTGTAAAAAGAAAACTAATTTGATGGGTACGGACAGCAGCGGTAATCTATTGTATACTGTTTACTGCCCGGATCACGTTAATCTTTCTACCGCTTATGCAGCGGCCCGCAAAAATTATTGCGAAAATATTGATGGTCGCCTGGGTCAGGTATGCACTTCAAATATTTGGTGGGAGGGAATGCTTGACGTTGACCACATTGACGAGAATCCAACAAACAACGATCCTTCTAATCTGCAAACACTCTGCAAATGCTGTCATGCCTACAAAGGCAACCAATTCATTAAAGAGAACGGAGTGACCCCGGGCAGAAAAACTTTGGGGATTAAGGCTTGACTTTGGGCAAAAGTGATGCTATTATAAATACATGATGAGGAGCAAGGACATGAAAAATCGTAACTACGTTCAAAAGAACCTTTTCAAGTTCAACAAACCCAAAGTCGTGCCTGACAAAAAGAAGCAGGAACGCAAGCTGGCCTGTCGCAAGGCGCTTATCCTAGTCTAAGTTGTTGATTCCTATAGGAAAGAAAAGGCTTGACTTTTCTCAAGCCTTTCTGTATACTATATAAGTAAGCTGAGATTTAGGAGATTTATATGGCTCGTCGCCCCGCTCTCGTTAAGACTAAAAAGAAAGTCACTCGTTCTGCCCCTATTCGCCGCGGCAAGAACACAACTGGTCCTAGCTTTGCGGGCTGGGAGAAGATGACTGGGCAACAGTTCAACAAGTTCAAGAACGACACCAAATACTTCTACTACGAGAATTTTCAGGAAGCTGATCTGCTCCCTGAGATTTGGACTTGGATGAAGGACAACGGCTACTCTGTACAAGACATTCGCAATGCAAAAGCCGCAAAAGGCCTCCATTCTCTGAACGTGTGGCCTGCTATCATGTGCAAGATGTTGCATACTGGTTGCCCTGATCATAATCAGGCAGAAGCAGATTATTGGGAAGCACTTCCGGGCACCGGTCCTGTTCTGCATCCTATTACCAAGTTCATCAAGGAACGCATCGCAGCAGCGATTCCAGTCGGTGCTAAGATCATCGAAGCAGAAAAGAAAGTAGAAGCTGCCAAGGCTGAGAAGCCTGTGTTCCGTCAGAACATTCAAGAACTGATGCGTGAACGGGCTAGTGACGCATTCGGTGAGATTGAAGGTCTTGCTGATGAATTTTATCTTGCAGGTTGCCCTAAGGAATTCCCAACTAAAGACGCAATCATGGGCTTCTTGAACGAGAAGAAGATTCTCCCTCAGCATGTTCCGGCTTACATCAAGCATTGGGAAACGCTCAAGGCAGAGATTGAAGAAGCTAAGGAAGGCAAATGCCCTCAGTTGACTGAAGGCTATGCGAAGTACACTCGTACCCAGCTTAACAACAAGATCAAGTTTGCCGATCAGATTATTGAAAATCTGTCTGCGTATGTTGGAATTAAGCAAGCAGACCGTGCACCGCGTGTCCGTAAGGCTGTCCCGATCTACAAGATCGTTTCTAAGTTGAAGCATCTTAAGGTCTTCAAGGATGACACTCTCAAGCTGGACTTGGTCGGTCTGTCTCCTGAAAAGTTGCATACTTCTCAGGAAGCTTGGGTTTACGACACTCGCAAGCGCAAGATGCATCACTACGTTGCAGACGATTACAGCAAGTGCTTGATGATCAAAGGTAACACTCTCCTCGGCTTTGACAAGCGTGAGAGCGGTATCAAGACGCTTCGTAAGCCCGCAGAGCAGATCAAGGCTCTGACTGGTAGCAAGCCTGCTGCACGTAAGTACTTTGGAGAGATTAAGTCAGTTGTAGCTATCCCGACTGGGCGCTTCAACGAAGACATGATCATTCTCAAAGCGTTTTAAGGGAAAGACATGAAGGTTATTGATCAATATTCGGGTAACGGTCTCTACGACAATCGTAGGGCCGTTATTCAAGAAAACGGTGACAAGTATTTCGTAGACTTGTATATCGCAGAACTGTACCAGCGAACAGTTGATGTCAGTGAACACACATTACGATACGCGGAAGATACCGCAGAAAATTGGGTAACAGGGATTATTAAAGAATGAGTAAGATTGATCTAAACAAGTACAAGGAATTCGTGCTAGCAGTATGCAGTGACGCTAGCAAGGACCTCACTGCATTCATGGACCGTCTAGACTATGTGGACGGTGGATTTGATATAAAGACGCAAAGTTACGGACCAAACGTTAATGTCCCGTTGCTTCTGACTTCTGCTATCGGCCTAGCAGCAGAAGCAGGAGAGTTCTGCGAACTCCCTAAGAAGATTTTCTTTCAGGGTAAGCAGCTTGACGAAGACACCCTGTTTCACATGAAGCGTGAACTAGGTGATGTGATCTGGTATTGGACCAACGCTTGCAATGCGCTTGGGCTTGATCCAAACGATGTTATCGCAGAGAACGTTAAGAAGCTAGAAGCACGTTATCCCGGCGGCAAGTTCGATGCACACTACAGTGAGAATCGTAAAGAGGGCGATCTTTAAGTGGGGTTAGGTCCCGCAGTATGTGTGTCATGCCGCATATTTGCGGGATACCATCCCAATGAAGATCCTAAGCGGCAAGGGGATTGGCTATGTCCCAAGTGCGGTTTTGATTGTCATGGTAGTCTTTTCCTATATGATAAAGACGACCAAGAGTTGATAGCATTTCATTCTACTATCTTTAAAGAGAATAAAGGTCATAGTGTTTCCTGATAAATAACTAAAACAAGGAATCACAAATGGTAGATAGCACCGCAAATATCTTAAGCACTCCGACTAATCTTAACTTAGAAGAACTAAAACAAGCGTTGTTTGAGAACGTCCGTTTGCGTATGGGCGGTGATATCATTGACCTAGAACTCGACCCTCAGCACTATGAAGCTGCATACAACTACGCTATCAAAATCTATCGTCAGAGAGCGCAGAACGCTACTCAAGAGTCGTACACACTGCTGACCGTCATCAAGAACGTAGATACATACACACTTCCTTCTGATTTCATCAACGTTCGTGCGTTGTTCAGACGCACAGTAGGACTTGAAACAGGTCCTTCATCGTCATCATTCGACCCGTTCTCAAGTGCTATTCTCAACACCTATCTGTTGAACTACAACTACACGGGTGGCATGGCAACGTATGACTTCTATGCTGGTTATGTTGAACTAGCTGCTCGTATGTTCGGTGGTTATGTCACATACACGTTTGACCCAGTTACTAAGGTTCTACGTGTAGTGCGTGACTTCAAAGGGACAGGTGAGCGTATTCTGATCTGGGCTGACATTCAGCGTCCGGAAGTAGTCTTGATCCAAGACCCTTACGCTGGTGTTTGGATCGCTGACTATATCATCGCTGTACTCAAGGGAATCATCGGTGAAGCCCGTGAGAAGTTTGGTACTATCGTAGGTCCTGGCGGTGGAACTACCCTTAACGGTACTGCTATGAAAGCGGAGTCTTCAAAGCTACAAGAGTCCTTGATTCTAGAACTCAAGAACTACGTAGACGGTTCACAACCGCTGACCTGGGTACAAGGTTAATGACTGACGAACAAAAAGCAATCATGTTGATGATTGAGGAACTTAACAATCGTATCGCATCGGGAACCATGTCACCTGAAGAGGAAGCAGTGTGGCGTGATGAGATTCAAGACCTTCAAACTAATTTTATAATCGGTACTTTATTAGAAGATTAAGGCTTGACAACCCATACTTCTTGTGTTATGTTATAAGAATGATCATAGGAATTACAGGACTCATCGGTAGCGGCAAAGATACTGCCGCTGACTATCTCTGCACCTTTCATGGCTACAAGCGCATGAGTTTTGCAGGAACCCTTAAAGACGCAGTTGCTGCTGTTTTCGATTGGGATCGTGAACTTCTTGAGGGTTCAACGAAAGCTAGCCGCGAATGGCGTGAACAAGTTGATGAATGGTGGGCCAATCGTCTCGGTATTCCTGATCTCACTCCTCGCTGGGTCCTACAGCAATGGGGAACTGAAGTCTGTCGCCAAGGCTTTCACAATGATATTTGGGTTGCGTCTGTAGAGAACAAGCTACGCAATACCAAAGAAGATATCGTCATCACTGACTGTCGTTTTCCAAATGAATTGAATGCTATCAAGGGCGCAGGTGGCATCACTATGCGCTGTCATCGCGGCGAGAATCCTGAATGGTATTCTTATGCTGAACTATATAACACAATTGAAAATGCAGGACAACGTGAACTATGTATGTCAAAGCTGGACTATTATAACGTCCATGCTAGCGAATACAGCAGCGTTGGGCTAAACTATGATCATCATCTAGACAACAACGGAACAATTGATAGCTTGCATAAACAGATTGCGTCAGTAATCAACCTGTAAGTCACCGCGCTTCCAAGTAACTTCTTTGCGCTTGACAACCTCAACACAATTGAGGCATATTGTTCTAAGATTGCTCAATGCGATATTGTTAAGCTGACCGTCGATATGAAAGACAGTCATCTGACTAGGATATAAACTCTTAAAGCCGCACAAATCACAGTGCGGCTTTTTCTTATACCCGGATTTCTCCCAGTTACAAACTCTAGGCTTTTTCTTAGCCTTGGCTTTCCCGCAGCTATCACAAATGCTTCGGTAATGTATTACTCCATTACGCCTATAGTTTATTGCACTATGATTCTTGTTACAAGTTTTGCAAATAGGCCGTTTCATGATAATACTTATCGAAAAACCTTCGAAGGTTCGGTTATCCGACTTTTTTTATGATTTGAACTAAATAATCATATACAAATCTTGCAATCAGCATTGACGCTGATAGTAAGATAGGTGGTAAACCTCAAAATCATACAAAGGAAAAATGATATGCCATTAAATTCACCAGGTGTAGAAGTTACAGTAATTGATCAAAGTCAGTATCTTCCGGCCCCAACAAACTCTATCCCACTCATTGTTCTTGCAACAGCAAGCAATAAGGCTGATCCTACAGGAACTGCTGTAGCAGTTGGAACACTTCCTGCTAATGCCGGTAAGCTTTACCAAGTCACTAGTCAGCGTGATCTTGTTACTCTATACGGTAACCCATTCTTCTATACTACTTCGGCTGGTACTCCTATTCAGGGTTATGAACTCAATGAGTACGGTCTTCTTGCTGCGTTTTCTGCACTCGGTGTCACTAATCGTGTTTACACTTTGAGAGCAGATATCGATCTTGCAAGTCTCGTCGGTGAGACGGGTCGTCCAACTGGTGCTCCAGTAGATGGCACTTGGTGGTTAGACTCAACTAACTCAACTTGGGGCATCTATGCATTTAATGCTTCAACTGGTCAGTTCGCACTTCAGACCCCGATCGTAATTACTGACTCTACACTAGTGTCCGCTGGTTATCCTCTACAGAGCGTTGGTGCAATTGGACAATATGCAGTTATTGCTACCCCAACTTACGATTACCCAAGTGCTTCTACTTCAGGAATGTACTTCTACAAGACATCTGACAATATTTGGTCAAGAGTCGGAGATTCTGACTGGTTGAATGCGAATCCAACTGTTCAGGGTTCGGTAGCAAATCCTACACTAACTGCAAGCAACACATTCACTATTTCAGTTAATGGCGCTGGCACACAAACTATCACTGTTCAAGCCAGCCCAAATAACGTAGTTTCAATCGTTGCACAGTCAATCAACGATTTGGATATTCCATATCTATCAGCAGCAGTAGTTGGCGGCAAGTTACAGATTTATTCAGCACAAACGGGTCAGGCTTACAGCAAGTCCACTCCTCCTTATATCACTATTGCTGCTGGCACAGGAACAGTACTAGATGATTTGGGAATCGACGCCGATACTTATTATCAGCCGGCGGTATTCTATGGTACTTCTGCCCAACAGCCACTCTGGCAAACTGGTCAGACTTACCCAAGACCATCTGGTTCAGTTTGGATCAAGATTGGTTCAGCAGGTAATGGCTTCAATCCTGTAATTTCTCAGTGGAATGGGTTGAATGCAGTTTGGGTACCAAAAACTGCTAGCTTTGCAAATAGTGATTGGCAAGCAATTGGTGCTCTAGATGCAACCGGAGGTCAGGCGATTCCAGCAGGAACTGTCTACGCACAGTATAACTTTAATTATAACCCTGCTAGATCGATGGCATCGACTGCACCCGGTGCCCCAATCTATTATTGGGAGCGTATTGCATCTGGTGCTACTGTCGTAACTGGAACTGACGTTAGCCCGTCATTCACTAACGGACCTTACACAGTAACTATTCAAACTTCTATACCTGGTTCAAGCTCACTAAGCTCAACTTACACAATGACACTAGCAGATAACACAGATGCAAGTGACTTTGTTACAGCATGGGCAGCAGCAGGCGCGCCGTTCACTAGTGCAGTCGTTCTAGACACAGGTGCAATTCAGATTGAACACACTGAAGGCGGAGTGATCGTTGTCAATGACCTAAATCAAACAACTGGGTTCAGCACTGGATTGATGTCAGAAGCAGGGTTTGAGATCGGTACTACACAGGGTGTTAAGGAAGGTCCTTTCTTCTACAATCTTCCCTTCAACCCAACACAAAGCAGTACTTCAGGCACAGGCACTGGTCTGAGACCAAACGTGACTAACAGCTACCAGAACTACCAAGTAAACAGTAATGCTTTTCTTGCTGCAGGATCTCGCTATGAGGTAGGTGACACAGTGACATTCCCTGGTGGTTCTTTAGGCGGTGTTACCGGGGTTAATGATTTGGAAGTTATCGTCTTGAGTGTAAGTGCAGGCGGTGTTGTAACTTCAATCCAGTATTACTCAGGTGAAGGCTCTTCAATGTACACTACTCAGCTTTCTAACTGGGTAGAATTCGAAATGACTGCTAACGAAGGTGCTCCAACTGTAGCTCCTGAAGACTTCACTAACTGGTTCTATTCAGTTGTTGATGAAGTAGACATTATGGTAAACACTACATCAGGTTGGATGGGTTACAAGATGGTCAACTATGACTCTAATGGTTTCCCCTCACCAACTGGTTCAAATACAACTGATCCAAACGGTCCGTTGATTGCTGCAACAGCACCTACTCTACAATCAGATGGTACTGCTCTGGTATACGGTGATATTTGGATCAACACTTCTGATCTTGAGAACTATCCATTGATCAATCGTTGGCAGCTTAAGGACAACAAGGCACAGTGGGTATTGATCGACAACACTGATCAAACTTCACCTTCTGGTGTAGTGTTTGCAGACGCACGTTGGGCAACTAACGATAACGTTAACCCAGCAAATGATCCTATTCCAAGCATTAAGAGTTTGCTATCTAGTGATTATCTTGATCCGGACGCTCCAGAGAACTCAATCTATCCAGTAGGTATGTTGTTGTTCAACACTCGTCGTTCAGGATACAACATCAAGCAATATCGTGTTAACTACTTCAACAGCATCCGTTTCCCTGATATGTCATTACCAACAGTAACTGACACATGGTTGAGTGTATCAGGATTGAAGGGCAACGGTTCACCTTACATGGGTCGTCAAGCACAGCGCAACATGGTTGTCAAGGCATTGAGAGAAGTAATCGATACTAATACTGCAATTCGTGACGAAGACAACGAGTTCAACTTGATTGCTACACCAAACTATGCTGAAGTACAGCCTAACATGATTGTACTCAACAACGATAGAGGTGACACTGGCTTCATCATCGGTGATACTCCAATGAGACTTCCACCTAATGCAACTGCAATCGCTGCATGGGCAAACAACGATGCAAATGCAGACGCAACTGGCGAACTTGGTCTTGTCAATCGTGACACTTACATGGGTCTATTCTACCCATCAGGTATCACTTCAGACTTGAGCGGTAATCTTGTTGCAGTTCCCCCATCACACATGATGATCAGAACTATTCTGCGTAACGACACTGTTGCTTATCCTTGGTTCGCACCAGCAGGCACTCGTCGTGGTATTATCGACAACGCAACGAACATCGGCTACATCAACTCAGTAACTGGCGAATTCCAAGCGTTCAAGACTAATATCGGCCTACGTGATGTACTCTACACTAACGAAATCAATCCACTAGTGTTCTTCACTGGTAACGGATTGTTGAACTACGGTAATAAGACAAGCTTCCAGTCACAATCTGCACTTGATCGTATTAACGTAGCAAGACTTGTAGCTTACATTCGTCGTCAGTTGACACTAGCTGCAAGACCATTCGTATTCGAACCTAACGATTCACTAACTCGTCAACAGATTGCTGGTGTTATCCAGTCACTCTTTGTTGATCTTGTTGCGAAGCGCGGCGTCTATGACTACTTGGTCGTTTGCGATGAGTCAAATAATACCCCAGCAAGAATTGATAGAAATGAGCTTTGGGTAGACTGTGCTATTGAGCCTGTTAAGGCTGTCGAGTTCATCTACGTCCCAGTTCGCATCTTGAACACTGGTGAATTGGGTAACAAGTAAGATAATAATGAGTAGCCCGAAAGGGCTACTCATTACAAAAAGATAAATATCTATAACAGGAGAAATTAAAATGGCAACAGCCTCACAATCATTGTTCAACATGACTGTCGCATCTGACAACGCAGGTGGCAATCAGGGCCTGTTGATGCCAAAGCTACAGTTCAGATTCAGAGTCAACTTTTTGAACTTTGGTATTGGGTCAACTGCGGGTCTTTCATTAACTAAGCAAGTAATTGACTGTGCAAGACCGCAAGTACAGTTCCAGGAAATCACACTTCCTGTTTATAACTCTACACTATATCTTGCAGGTAAGCATCAGTGGCAGACACTAGCAGTAAACATTCGTGACGATGCATCAGGCAGCGTTTCGAAAGCAGTTGGTCAGCAGCTTCAGAAGCAGCTTGACTTTGTTGAGCAGGCATCTGCTGCAACTGGTCAAGACTACAAGTTCCAAACTAACATTCAGATTCTAGACGGTGGTAACGGTACTGCTGCTCCAGTAGTACTTGAAACTTGGGAACTATATGGTTGCTTCGTACAGACTGCGAACTACAATACTCTAAACTACGGCACTAACGAAGCAGTGACTATCGCACTAACTCTGCGTTATGACAACGCAATTCAAGCACCACTTGGATCAGGTGTTGGTTCGCCAATCAATCGTATTGCAAGTGGTTCAACTGGTTCCGTAACAGGTATCGGCGGCACTACATCGTAATTGATTTTAGATTAAAGGGTTCCAATGGCGGGCTTTAATCAAAACTTACTAAATGACGTTGCCGGAGCTTTCTTCGGCAACGCCATCCTGCGTGATTATACCCACGCATCAAAGACGTTTCGTACTAACTCGTATGAGAACGCTCCCAAACTAAAATTTCTCTTTCACACTTATTTTAGTATAAATCCTGTTGGTTATCCGACTGATACTAATTTTGGTTTACTCGTTAAAGAAGTAAAACTTCCACAATTCTCGTTCAACACTGTTCAGATGAATCAGTACAACAGAAAGAGAATTATTCAAACTAAAATTAAGTATGATCCAATTGAAATCACATTCCATGATGACAATGCTAACCATGTAACTCAGCTTTGGGAATCATATTACAGATACTACTATAATGATACTGTTAAACCAGGCACAGTGTTGCCCGGCAACGCAGGTGCACCTACAACAGGCGGCCCTAATAACTATAATAGCAGAAATATATACAATCCTGACCTTTCCAAAGATACTGATTGGGGCTTCGTCGGTGGACAATCAGATTCAACTGGAACTAAAGCCCCGTTCTTCAAGAACATCACTGTGTTTGGATTCAATCAGCACAATTTCACTGCATACACACTAGTCAATCCTGTTATTACTAGCTTTGGACATGACACATATAACTATGCTGAAGGTGGCGGAGTCATGACTAACAGAATGACTATTGACTATGAGACTGTAGTTTATAACTATGGTAATTTAGATGGTAGAAGTCCAGGTAATATTGTAGCTGGGTTTGGTGACAATGCTAATTACGATAGAGAATTAAGCCCGATCGCAGTCGGTGGTTCAAATGGAGTTGTATTAGGTCAAGGTGGACTAATAGCAGCAGCAGGCGGCGCCATAAATAGTCTAACGAACGGAGACGTTTTGGGTGCAATTGCGAACGCAAGCGCAGTAGTGAACACAGTGAACGATGTGACTTCAGCAGCAAGAAACAATGGTATAGCAAATACTGCACTGAACGCATTGTTGCGTAGTGCTATTCAAACTACTCCGTTAAACAGAAATGCTCAATTCAATATTCCTACAGCAGCATCAACCCCTAGTCTTATTGGAACAGCAGCAGCAATCACAATTGGTGCTTTATTCCGTCCTCCTACTGTTACTTCTCAGTCTTCGGTCACATCAGGTAACGCTTCGTATCAGAAAACTACACCAGCAGGCGCCCCGGCTCCGACTACGGTTGGCTTAGAGAATCAAGTCAATGCTCCGGTAGGTAGTCAATACGCAGGACAAAAGCTGACAGTCCCGTTCGCAAAAGGACTAGCGGCAAACACACCTTTTAATCCCCAAAATACAGGGGGATAAATAGTATTATGGCAAAAGCAACTAAAAATTCAGCTAATCAAACAGTATTAGTATTCGATAGTTTTTACAACATCAATCTTGTCGTAAATGCTTCTGAATACGATGTAGTGTATTCTTACTTCTTTGGTGTTTGCGATAATCCAAATATCGCAGGTAATTTCGCAGCAGTCCTCTTTAGAATTGCTCAAGACGGCGGATACAATGTTATTGACATGCTCGAAACATTGAAAGGTGTCAACAACCAGCTTGAGATGAATGCAACCATGTGTTATTATCTAAACACTTTCAAATCAAAAGCATCTCTGTACGGTATAAGTCAGATTCCTAATCCCAATCAAGCAGTGCAACGAAACGTAGTACTTTAATATGGGTAAGTGGGCACAAGGACCGTATACTGTAAAAAACCCAAACAAATATATCGGCAAGGGCGTCCCTAGATATCGTTCAGGTTGGGAATTAGCCTTCATGCAGTTCTGCGACAACAATACTAGTGTATTGAAGTGGGCAAGTGAATCACTTGTTATCAAATATCGTCATCCATTGACAGGTAAACCAACTAACTACATTCCAGATTTCTTCGTACTATATGAAAACAAACGAGGACAGAAAGTAGCTGAGATTGTAGAGATCAAACCTAAAAAGCAAAGTATCATTGAGAGCAAAGTAGCAAGCGCACGAGATCGTGCAGTGGTTGCGATTAACCACGCTAAATGGGCAGCAGCTAACGCATACTGCAAAGCCCAGGGACTTACCTTCAGAGTCATCACAGAAGATGATTTGTTCTATAATGGGCGCAAGTAACTAAATAGTTACATGAGCAAAAAACTTGAAGACCTATTTGAACTGTCCTCATCTGATGAGGGCAATTACCTATCTGAACCTCTACCTGAACAAACACAAGAAGTTACAGAAACTGCATTATCTAATCTAGACAAGATTGAAGCTGCACTCCCGCAAGTAAGAGGACTAGAAGCGGCTGACAATGAGATGGATGATCTAGCTGAACTAGCTACAAACAGCTATAAAGACTTGATGGATTTAGGTATGCAAGTCGAAGCCCGATTTAGCTCAGAAATCTTTAATAGCGCAGGGACTATGCTCGGTCATGCTATCACTGCAAAGACTGCAAAGATCAATAAGAAGCTAAAGATGCTTGACTTGCAGCTAAAGAAAGCTGCATTAGATCAGAAGACTGCAAGTAAAAACGAAGAAATTGATAACATTCCGTTAGGAGAAGGTCAATCATTGGATCGCAATGAACTACTCAAGGCCTTTACTCGTAAAAATAACGACCAATGATAAATATAATATAACAATAGCAGGGATCCATATGCGTAGTTTAAAACATTATATTGCTGAAAGTGTTCATACATATGATTACACTATTAAGATTGCCGGAGACGTTTCTAAGAACTTTCTAGAACTCTTCCTATTCAACCTTAAGAAGTTTGATCCTGTCGAACTTTCAGACCCAAAATCAACCCCAATTCAGAAGGACCCATACGGCTTTCCGAATCTGTCTAACCAAGCGGTTACAATCATCAAGGGCAAGTTCCGTTACCCTGCAAATGAGCCAATGATTCAGCAAATGGCACAGTTGCTTGGACATAACGTAGACTATGTTCGTGTTGTTAAGACTTCATATGATGATAGCATCAACAGTGAATTGGATGGTTACGAGAACGAAATGAAGCATAGTCCTGTTCTTACCCATGAAGAAATGGAAGAACAGCCTGGTGCAAAAGCAGCAGCAAAAGCATATGGCAACTCATACCTAGACAGCATCAAAGAGCAAACTAAGGATGACAAGATGGACATTCCTTATGCAGGTACTAAGACACCGAATGCGTTTGATCCGTTTAAACCAGAAACACAGATGGCATCGATGGGCAAAGATAGCCCGATGAGCAAGATTTCAAGACCTGCAAAGCCACAAACTGGCGCACATAAAGGATAAGACAATGAGCATGAAAGACTTATTAAACAAGATGAGCCAGCTAGAAGCATTGTCTGCTCCGAAGACTAGACAGGTACTTAATGAGTCCTCACCTGCTCCTGTAGCAACTGCTACATCAAAGAGATCACTGAAAGATGTGTTCAACGAATTGCATGAAGCTATTCCCGCCGGCGCAAAGCCACTTCCAGTTATGGATCCAACTAACAAGAAAACTGGTATGGGTTTTGTGACAAGCAACAACCCTGCTGTACAGAATATTCTAAAGAATCTTGATCCTAAGGATGTTCAGATTATGCAAGCTCCGGGTACTCCAGGACAAACACAAGCTCAACCTAACACAATCAAGCCAGTTGGTACAACCGGCGCTACTCAAGGTGGACAGGGTCAAATGGGTGCAGGTCAACAGACTATGCAAGAAGAAGAAGTAGAAGAAAGCGGTTTACAAGCATATCTTGGTAATAAGAAGTATGGAAAAGAAGGCATGGATGCACTACGCAAAGCGGGTCGTGAACACGCTGGCAAAGAAAAGATGGCTAATATTCGTGCTAAGTACGACAAAATGGACGAAGCACATACCGGCGATGAAGCTGAAAAGAAATTCAACAAATATAATGCTAAAGAACTTGACCATATGCTAGACAGAGCATATGGCAAGGCCAAACCAGGTGATGCACACAAGCAAAAGAGAGCTGGACAAGCTAAGAATGCTGCCTACAATATCATGTGGCGGGAGAAATATGGTGATCTTGAAGAAGCTGATCTCCCATCAACACAGGGAATTGACAATAGAGGTGCTGGCTTAGGTGCTGGCCGCAGTGCAACAACACTTGAAAGTAAGAAGGGCGTTAATCCTTTCCCTAAGAAGGGTGACAAAGCTTCAGCTAAGGCACCGGCTAAAGGTAAGAAGCCAGACTTCTTAGACCTAGACAAAGATGGTGATAAGAAGGAACCAATGAAGAAGGCAGCTTCTGATAAAAAGAAACAAAAGGTGAAAGAAGGTATGAGCCACAGAATTAATGCAGCCCGTTTAGAGGGCAAGTCACATGGCCTAAAGGGACATGCTTATTGCGGTAAGAATTATGACGATATGGAAGAAGGCAGAGCATATCATGAAGGCTTCAAAGAAGGTCTAGACGAATGCTATGGCATGGGTCCAATCGTAGGTCTAAAGAGAGAAGCACGTTTGCCCGCTACAACTCGCGGCATGGCACGTAACGCTCTAGACATTCCGCTTGACGAAATGGATGACATGGAAGAAGGCAAGCTAGGTAAAGCTGCTCTTGCATTGGGCGGCGCTGCTGCATTAGCAGCAGGTGGTGGCATGGCTAAGGGTGCATACGACTACCATAAGAAAGATCCAGCTATTGGAATGTCACAATCAGATATGGACCTTCAGCGCAGCGGCGGGTTCTATAAAGAAGATGAAATGGAAGAAGGCAACGCATTCACTGGTGGTTTAGCAAAAACTAAAAGAGGTGGACAGTTTAAGGTCGGCGGAAAGACATTCACTGATACCTCTAGCTATGATTCTAAGATGAGTGAAGGTGACTTCGCATTTGAAGCATGGGACAGACAGCTTAATTCTCTCATTAACGAGGGACTTTCTGTTTCAATCTCTAAGGGTAATACAAATTCACCAGATTCAGTCAACGTAAATGCAACTGATGCTGAAGCAGACAAGCTACTTTCTCTCGTAAAGCAAGCTGGCATGGGAATTTTCAACGGCGATGATGGTTCTGACTACGGTGCACCTGAAATGGGAGGAGCATCAGAAATCAACTCTCCGGGCGGCATTGAAGTCGTAGGTGATCACGACGGTATGCTAGGTCTCATGAAGAAGCTATCAGGAATTCAAGGATCATCTTCTGACTACGAAGACGAAGGCTGCGAAGAATGCGGTCATAGCCCTTGCGGTTGCAACGACGAAGAAGAAATGTCAGAATCACGCTGCAATGAATGCGGTATGATGGAATCAAAGTGCGGCTGCAATGAAGAAGTACTAGACGAAGTTGAATCAGAAGACCAAATGGAATTCAAGGTCGCTGAAGGTGGCGCACAAAATCCACCGGATAGCGGGGCAGCTAACGCAACTAATGACACTCAAGGTAATGCAGCAGCTAACGCAGCATTAGCAAAGGCAGATGCAGGTCAAGATATCGAAGACGGAATGCAAGATCAATCTGTTCAAGAATCAGACGATGAAGAGGAAGAAGATTTCTTCTACAATCCAAGAGTTCCTCGTGATCAGCAACTCCCGCGTCCTCCGAAGGAAATACATGTTAAAGAATCAGACGATGAAGAGGAAGAAGATTTCTTCTACAATCCAAGAGTTCCTCGTGATCAGCAACTCCCGCGTCCTCCGAAGGAAATCAATGTTAAAGAATCATTCATGGATCTTTACAAGAAACTAGCAATGTTGTCAGAAGAATCAACTGAAAAAGAAGACAAGAAGGCCGAAAAGGCTGGTAAGAAAGTCACTAAAGACATCGAATATGATGACAAGAAAGACAAGAAAGAAAAAGTTGATGAGTGGGCTAACCAAATTGGTAAGGGTCCTGGTAAAGGAACTGATGCCTCATTCGAGCAAGACATTGACTTCATGACTAAGGTCATCGCAGGTGGTTTGAATAAGCCGAAGTCAACTGGGCAGACTACTGTTCCTGTTGTCGCTTCACAGCTTAACAGACTAACTTCACATGATACTACTGACATCAATGAGTCAGTTTCAGACTGGAAGAAGCTAGCAGGTATCAAGTAAACCTATTGAAAAATAAGAAATAGCCGGGTCTATCCCGGCTATTTTTTTGGCTGGCGCATTCATCCCAAAATGATAAATAGATCATAATAGGTGAGTATTAACATGGCACAACGCAACATTGATTTTGGTAGTTTCCCGGGCGATCCAAACGCAGACGCAATTAGAACTGCGTTTGATAAAGTTCAACAAAACTTTACTGAACTATTCAATAATAAAAAAGAGCAGGTATACTCTGTCAATAGGACACCCGGTGCAGGTATTGTCCTCTCGACCGCACCTACAGGTAATGTCGTAGTCAATGCTAAAATCGCACAAGTAAGAATTCAAAGTTCAACTCTTGATTTGTCAGTAGGTATACCCGGAGTTGGGTCGCAGGCAGTAATTACTAGTGGTGCAGTTCCTATCTTTATTAATTTACCGGCTAATATTGCCGGTGTTTCAAACATAGATTTGACTGGTACATTGACTGCTAATACAGTAAATGTAAATCTGCAAATTAACGGAAATACAGCTACTTTTAGTGGAAATCTCACTACATTAACTAATCTCACTGCCAACAATGCTAATATATCAGCAAATGTCAATGCTAATATTGTCAATGCTAATTATCTATACGGTGACGGCAGCAATATTTCTGGCATTACTAAAATATTAAATGGTACAAGTTATGCAAATATACCCGCAGCAGGCGGCAACTTAGACATAGTAATTGACGCTAACGCAGCAATGACCGTATCGTCAACCGGTGCTAACATAGCTAAGAACTTAGGTGTAGCGGGAATAACTTCACTTGGTCTATTGGGCAACGTTAAAATTACAGGTGGTCTTACAGGTCAATATATTCGCACTGACGGCGCCGGAAATCTATCTTTTAGTACTGTAGGAGATGCTGATAACGTTCTTTATGTGTCTAAGAGCGGCAACGATAGTAATGATGGGAAAACACTAAACAGTGCTAAGTTAACTATCAAAGCCGCAGTTGCTATAGCCACTCCTGGCACAAATATCTTCGTGAAAGCAGGAGATTACACAGAACAAAATCCAATAAGTCTTGCTACTAGAGTAACTATTGTAGGTGATAACTTACGTGCAGTTACTATTAGACCTGCTAACCCGACACAAGATATACTTTGGGTACGTCCTGGTTGCTATGTAACCGGAGTTACTTTTAGAGATCACTTGGAACCTAGTGCAGCAGTAGCGTTTCCACCGACGGGTGCTGGCTTTGTATACACAAGTCCATATGTACAGAATTGTAGTAGTATTACAACAACTGGTTGTGGTATGCGTATTAATGGTAACTACGCCGGTGGTCTTAAAAGTATGGTTGTAGATAGCTTTACTCAATTCAATCAAGGTGGTAAAGGTATTCACATTCTTAATTCTGGTTACGCTCAATTAGTTAGTGTGTTCACTATCTGTACTACAATCGGAGTTCACTGTGAAAGCGGTGGACAATGCTCGATTTCAAATAGTAACAATTCGTTCGGTGATTATGCTCTTGTGTCAGATGGACACTCCCCTGTGTTATACACCGGTGTTGTAGATAACTTCATAAACGGCGCAGTTACGGTTAGCGGCTTGTCTACTAGACCTAAGGTAAATAACAGCTTTCAATTCGACGGTGATGTGAATGGCACGTGGTATACTGTACGCAAGGCATCTGCTCTTGTTGGGGATGTCAGCATAGTAGAGTTCGATCAGCCGCCTGGCCTATATCCTGATCCCGGTGCTGTCGTGAAGTTCTATCAGGCTAGCTTTATAAGTGCATCCGGACAGACATTAGAGTACGTAGGTACTGGAACAGATATCTTGACTGCTACTCCAAATCTTGGAGGTATACCTATCCAAGAAAATGAAGTTGTACAAACAAATGGCGGAATCGTCAATTGGACAAGTACTGACCAATTCGGAGACTTTAGAATTGGTGAGGGACTCGTCATCAAAGAAGAAGCCGGAATCATTGAGGGACCTGCGTTTGAAAGGGGACTCTTTACAGTTCTCACTCCGTATATATTAGCACTAGAGAACAACTAAACCCGGCAATGATAAATATATTAAACTATCAGATTAAAGGAAAAACAAATGGCTTCCTCCATTAATACATTTAAATCTTATGCAGTGGATGTCACTACTGTTGCAAATACCTTTTACACTACGCCTGTTGATGCAACAACTATCGTTTTGTTAGCACAAGCAACTAATGTAGGGTCAGCAGACGCTAACGTGACATTCTCTACATCTATTAATACTAATACAGAGATTGTAAAAGATTATACGATTCCAGTTGGAGATGCAGCTGGACTTTTGACTGGTAAGTTAGTTCTAGAGCCGGGAATCTCTATGAAAGTAGTAGGAAATGCTAATTCTACAATCAAGCTTACTGTAAGCATTTTAGAGACAAGATAATAGTTATGCCATTTCTAATTAGCGGAACAGTTAAAAAGACACCATCAGCAAATGCTGATCCAAATCGTTATACCTGGTTAGATTTACAAAATGCTGAACCAGATTTGGGCGTACCCGCTAGTAATGGTAGTCTATTTGTTTCTTCAACCACCGGGACCAGAAGCTGGTCCAACACTATCACTATAACAGGTGCAGTTGCCACAATCAATACGTTGACGGTTACTGGAAACTCTAATCTAGGCAGCAACAGCAATGTCAAGATTACTGGCGGCAATCCAGGTCAATTCATAGTTAGCGATGGGACTGGTAATCTAGCTTGGTCTTCTGCTGCAATATCTGTTGCTTCTGGTATATCAAATGAACAGTCGAGCGTAGCGATAGTAGCACCTAACGGTAATATCACCATGTCAGTAGCAGGGACAGTGGGCGTAGTAACAGTATCTAATACAGGCGCAATTGTTAATGGTAACATCACTACTACTACAGGTATCTTTACAGGTAATGGTAGTGGACTAAGTGCGATTACCGGTGCAAATGTCACTGGTACTGTACCAGCAGCGACAATCGCTACAACTGCCGGCACAGTGACAACAGCAGCACAGCCTAACATCACTTCAGTTGGCACCCTAACTGCACTTGCAGTAACCGGTAATGCAAACTTTACCGGATCTAACGTCTCATTGGGTTCCAATGCAAATGTAAAAATTACAGGTGGCTCGGTTGGTCAAATGCTATCCACCGATGGAGCAGGCAACTTAAGCTGGGTTCCTACTGGAACAGCTACGACTGCCGGCACTGTAACAACTAATGCACAGCCAAATATTAATTCAGTTGGCGTACTAACTGGTCTTGAAGTCAACGGAACTGTAACGGCAGTTAATATCACTGCAAACACTGGTGTATTTACTGGTAATGGTAGTGGACTGAGTGCGCTAAATGGCAGCAACATCACTACTGGTACAATTGCAGCAGCAAGAGTTGCCACGTTGAATCAGAACACAACTGGATATGCTGCTACAGTAACAACTGCTGCACAACCTAATATTACATCAGTTGGTACACTAACTGGTCTTGAAGTCAACGGAACTGTAACGGCAGCTAATATCACTGCTAATACAGGTATCTTTACAGGTAATGGTTCTGGATTGTCAGCACTTGCTGGTGCAAATGTCACCGGTACTGTACCAGCAGCGACTACTGCGACTACAGCAGGTACAGTAACAACTGCTGCACAACCAAATATTACATCAGTTGGTACACTAACTTCGCTCGAAGTAACTGGTAATGCAAACTTTACCGGACCCAACGTCTCATTAGGTTCTAATGCAAATGTAAAAATTACAGGTGGTTCAACAGGACATGTATTATCCACTGATGGGTCCGGCAATCTAAGCTGGGTTCCTACTGGAACAGCTACGACTGCCGGTACAGTAACAACCAACGCACAGCCAAATATTACTTCAGTCGGTACACTAACCTCACTCGCAGTAACCGGAGATGTAAGTGCAGGAAACTTGTCAACATCAGGTAACGCAAGCATTACCGGTAACGTTACAACTAATGCAAATCTTGTAACAGACTTAATTGTTGGCAGAACATCTGGCATCAGCATCACTGCAACTGGCACAAACCAAAGCATTACATTAACTCCAACCGGAACTGGTAATGTAAATGTAAGCGGTAAGCTTTTAGGTAATCTTGCAACACCAGTGGCAGCATCCGACGCAGCAACTAAGCAGTATGTCGATGATGTTGCTCAAGGTCTGCATATTCATGCATCATGTAATACTGCAACCAATACTACACTAGCGTCTATCTCAGGCGGCATAGTTACATATGATAATGGTACAGCAGGGGTTGGCGCAACTCTTACTACAACCGGGTCATATACTACCATTGATGGAGTCACCCTATCAAATGGAATGCGTATTTTAGTTAAAAACGAAGCGGCTCCTGCAAATAATGGCATCTATGTTCGTACAAGTGCTACAGTATTGACTCGTGCCGATGACTTTAACACTGCTGCCGAAATCGCAGGTGGTGACTTCACCTTCGTTACTGCAGGTACACTATACAACTCAACTGGTTGGGTACAAGCTGATGAAGTTACTACAGTTGGTACTGATCCAATTGTATGGGTACAATTCTCAGGTGCTGGTACATATCGTGCAGGTACAGGTTTAACACTAACCGGTGATACTTTTAGCATTACTAACACTGCTGTAACTGCTGATTCATATGGTAATGGCGATAGAGTCGCAAGTTTCACTGTCAATCAACAGGGACAATTGACTGCCGCAGCGAATGTTGCAATTACTGCTAATGCTGCTAATTTGACAGGCACTACACTTGCCTCATCTATTGTTAACTCAAGTTTGACAAGTGTTGGTACATTAACTTCACTAGTAGTTACAGGAAATCTATCTTCAGGTAATGCTAACTTGGGTGCTACGGCAAGAGCCTCTTCTTTCATTGGAGATGGTAGTCAATTAACTAATCTTCCGATCGGTACAACCCTTGCAAATGGCAGTTCTAATGTAAATATTTCTACTGAAGGTGGCAATGTAAGAACTAGCGTTGCTGGTACTCCTAACGTATTCGTCGTAACTGCAACTGGTGCTAATGTTACTGGTACACTAGGTGTAACTGCAAACGTAACTGCTCCTCAAATCATCGCTAATATTGCCCAAGGCACTGCACCATTCTTAGTTAATTCAAATACGGTAGTTGCTAATCTTAACGCTGATTTACTAGACGGTCTTAACTCGGCTACGGCAAACACTGCAAGCACGATTGCTGCTCGTGATGCAAGTGGAAATCTCTCTGCTAATTTCTTCGTAGGTAATGGTTCTCAGTTAACTGGCATTGTTGTAGCAGCCGGTTCAACTATTGTCAACGGCACGAGCAATGTAGTAGTAGATGCTAGTGGTAATGTAAGAACTAGCGTTGGTGGTATTCCTAACGTGTTCATAGTAAGTGCAGTTGGTGCTAATGTTACTGGTACATTAGGTGTAACTGCAAACGTAACTGCCCCTCAGTTGATCAGTAACGTTGCAACTGGCACTGCTCCTCTCTTAGTTAATTCAAATACAGTAGTTGCTAATTTGAACGCCAGTTTATTACTCGGGGCAACAAGTGCATCAGCAAATACAGCAAATACTCTTGCACTTCGAGATGCAAGTGGTAATATTTCTGCCAACTATTTCATCGGTAATGGTTCTCAATTAACCAGTATTCCAATTGGCACCTCTCTTGTAAATGGAACATCAAGTGTATCTATACCTAGTTTAAATGGTAATGTTGATATAGACGTTGCCGGTACTACACGAATCACTGCCACAGCGACTGGTGCAAACATCACCGGTACACTAGGTGTTTCCAGCAATGCTAACGTACTAAACTTAGGTACTGCACAAGTTCTAGCTACTGCAAACGTAACTGCTCCTCAAGTCATTGCAAATATCGCTCAAGGAACTGCTCCTTTCTTGGTCAACTCAAACACAGTAGTTGCTAACTTGAATGCTAATTTGTTGAATGGAGCAACAAGTGCATCGGCGAATACAGCAAATACTATCGCATTACGAGATGCAAGTGGAAATCTCTCTGCTAATTTCTTCGTCGGTAATGGTAGTGCATTAACTGGCATTACAGCTAGTCAGATTACCGGTGTAACATCTATCGCAAATGGAACATCAAGTGTAACTATACCTACAGCGGCTAGCGATGTTGTTACAAACGTTGCCGGTTCTACAAGAATCACTGCTACAACAACTGGTGCAAACATCACCGGCACACTTGGTGTAAGTGGCAATGCTAACGTACTAAACTTAGGCACTGCACAAGTTCTTGCTACTGCTAACATTACTACCCCACAAGTAATCGCTAATATTGCCCAAGGCACTGCTCCTTTCTTAGTCAACTCAAACACAGTTGTTGCTAACTTGAATGCCAGCTTATTACTCGGTGCAACAAGTGCATCAGCAAATACAGCAAATACTGTCGCATTACGAGATGCAAGTGGAAATCTCTCTGCTAACTTCTTTATCGGTAATGGTTCTGCGTTGACTGGCATTACGGCTAGTCAGATTACCGGCGTTAGCTCTATCGCAAATGGAACATCAAGTGTATCTATACCTGATGCCGGCGGCAATGTTAATATAAACGTTGCCAGTACTACACGAATAGTTGCTACATCAACTGGTGCTAACGTAACAGGTACATTAGGTGTAACTGCTAACATTACAACTCCTCAAATCATTGCAAATATCGCTCAAGGAACTGCTCCTCTCTTGGTCAACTCAAATACAGTTGTTGCTAATTTGAACGCCAGTTTATTACTCGGAGCAACAAGTGCATCGGCGAATACAGCAAATACTCTTGCACTGAGAGATACAAGTGGAAATATTTCAGCGAATTTCTTTATCGGTAATGGTAGTGCATTAACTGGCATTACAGCTAGTCAGATTACTGGTGTCACATCTATCGCAAATGGAACATCAAGTGTAACTATACCTACTGCGGCAGGCGATGTTGTTACAAACGTTGCTGGAACTACAAGAATCACTGCCACGACAACTGGTGCTAACGTAACAGGTACATTAGGTGTAACTGCAAACGTAACTACTCCACAGGTCATTGCAAATATCGCTCAAGGAACTGCTCCCTTCTTAGTCAACTCAAATACAGTAGTTGCTAACTTGAATTCTAGCTTATTACTTGGGGCAACATCTGCAACAGCAAATACAGCAAATACTCTTGCATTAAGAGATACAAGTGGAAATATTTCAGCGAACTTCTTTATCGGTAATGGTTCTCAGTTAACTGGCATTTCTGCTGGTTCTTCAACTAACGCAACCGCTGTACAAACTAATACTTCAACTGCTACTACTGTTTATCTTGCAGGCGTAACATCGTCAGCAAACGGCAATAGTGCGCTTAACATTGTTACTGGCATCACTGCGAACTACGCAGCTAACTCAATAAACGTAGCTGGTCAATTTATCACTACGTTGGCTACAGGAACTGCACCATTCTTAGTCAACTCAAATACAGTAGTTGCTAACTTGAATGCTAGTTTATTGTCAGGTGCAACAAGTGCCTCAGCGAATACAGCAAGTACTATTGCACTACGAGATGCAAGCGGAAACTTGTCAGCAAACTTCTTTATCGGTAATGGTAGTCAGCTAACCGGTATTACTGCTTCTCAAGTAACCGGCATTTCAAATGGCTCATCAAACATCAACATTGTTCTAGATGGTAATATCAACTTTGTCGCTAATACTACAACTACAATGGTTGTTACTAAGACCGGTGCTAACATAACCGGCACACTAAACACCGGTACCGGCAATGCTAACGTTGGTAACTTAGGTACTACTACTGCAATTATCACTACTGGTAATATCACGACTATCAACAGTGGTTTGATGCAGAATGGTACTTCAAATGTTGTAGTTAATACAGCAGGCGGAACTGTTACATTAGGTGTTGCAGGTACTACCAGAATCACTGCTACATCAACTGGTGCTAACGTTACTGGTACATTAGGTGTAAGTGGTAACGCTAACGTACTAAACTTAGGTACTGCTCAAGTTCTAGCTACTGCTAATATTACAACTCCGCAAGTCATCGCAAACATCGCTCAAGGTACTGCCCCTTTCTTAGTTAATTCGAATACACTAGTTGCTAACTTAAATGCTGACCTGCTTGAAGGATATAATCCGGCAGCAGCGAATACAGCAAGTACTATTGCACTACGAGACTCAAGCGGCAATCTTTCAGCTAACTTCTTTATCGGTAATGGTTGACAACTAACTGGCGTTGTTGCGACTAGTTCATCTATTGTTAACGGCACAAGCAATGTTGTAGTAGATGC
>Ga0114976_10000487_pt1 | contig 24913 bp, 22 predicted proteins | sample S_130805_EF_Meta_FD_87319 | JGI IMG/M metagenome (GOLD analysis project Ga0114976, IMG submission 87319) | Freshwater microbial communities from Lake Simoncouche, Canada to study carbon cycling - S_130805_EF_MetaG | ecosystem: Environmental > Aquatic > Freshwater > Lake | place: Lake... | reverse complement strand
TAATTATTATATTTTTTATAAAATTTTTTTTTTTTTTTTTTTTTATAAAAAAAAATTTTTCATTTTATTTATTTATAAAATTTTTTGATATTTATATTCTCTTGTAATTTTCATTTTTTTTTTTTGTAATAAAAAAATTATTTTTAGAATTTTCATTTTTAAAAATTGAAGCAATATGACCATCATTACCCACACCAAATATAATGAGATTTGCTCTTGGTAATTTTTTATTACTATAATTTATACAAGCGCTAATATTTTTAATAATCATATAATTAAATTTTATAAATTTTTTAAATAATAATTTTTTTATATTATAAATATTTGTCTCTTTAAAAGAACGCGAAACTCTTTCGTCGGTCAAAAAAAAATTAGGTAATAATTTAATTTTTTTTTTTTTTATTTTTTTTAATAAGAGATTTAAAGAAGTTCCTCCAGATATATAAATTGTATTGTTTGAATTATTATATTTAAGTATTTTTTTAAATAAAGAATTATTGGATATAGTAAGATTTTTGTAATTATAAATAGTTATGTTATTTCGCTTTATGATTCTATTCATTTAAGGCTCTAAAAATATCATCGCTTATATTTTTATTAAACTTACAAAAAGAATCATTATTTTCATCTCTTATAAAATTTTTATCATTTGCATAACTAAATTTTTTTAAAAAATCATCATAGTTAGATACTGAGATCAATTCAAAATTTTTTATTCTTGAAAGAAATTGTTTATTTCTTAACTCTGGATTTAAAAAAAATGCAAATTTATTCATAGATATTGCCTCGACAACCATAGTTGATGCCCAACTACATATAAATTTTGATTTATCAATTAAATGATAAGAATTAATTTTTTTATTAATAATAAAAACATTGCTAAATTTTAAAATTTTTTCCTCAAAAGCATCATTATTATTACTATGATGTTTAAAACCAATTTTTAAATTTGGAAAATCAATACTAAATTTCTTTAGCCATTCTAGTTGTAATAAATAATCACTTGAATAATCTTTGTATGAATCGTAATAAGATTGAGGTTTTAGCCCATTTCCTCCTAAATATAAAATATCAAATGATAAACTTTGTTCATTTTTTTTTGTTTCTTGAAAAAAACTTTGCATTAAAAAAGATCCTAAAATTTTATGTTCTCTAATTTTTGAGTGCGTATTAAAATTCTCTATTTTGCAATTCTCGGAAAGCGAAAGCATACAATCAATATCATAATAATATCCATTAGATATAGTTGTGTTAATATTTTTCTGTATTGCGAAAGACTTAATTTTATTCTTTCTTAAATAAAAGTGCTTGATATTATTTGTGCTATAGTGCTTGTGTATTAATGAAGCTTTAATATTTGTGTGACTAAATACATAGTTATAAAAATAATTATCAACAATTAATTTAATAAAAAAATAAAACAAATTTATATTTAGCTTTTTTGAGAATATATAAATTTTATGAGTAAGACTTATGTATTTTACTATTTTATTTAAGGGTATAATAGAGTTTAATATTTTATTAGGTTTTGCAAATTTTAAATACTGATATTTTAAATTAAAATTATCATCTTTAAAAAAAAAAACTTTATCATGGTTATACTTATCAATTATTTTTTTATAAAATGATAGCTCGTGATTTGATCCTATTAAATCCAATAATAGATAAGTTTTTTCGGGTATTATTATTTTTTTTTTTATAAAGATTTTTAACAATAATATTATATTAAAAAATAGTAAACTCCTTATAATATTTTTTTTAAGTATTTTTTTATTAAATGAATTATTAGTATAATTAAAATTTTCTAGTATTTTTTTTTTTAAAAAAAATATTATTTCATTTCTATCTAAAAACATATCTTCACTTAAAATATTAATTAATTTTTTGAAATCTTCTGTGTTAATTTTTTCTTCACTAAATTTTATAATTTTTTCAGATTTTTCTTCTGTGTTTAAATTTTGAAAATTTTTCGTTATATGTTCAAACGTCATAACTTTTATCTTTAAGAAATTATAAAAAAATCTGTAAATACTTATATTATTTTTTATTGCCAGTAAGTATTTTTAAAAATATTCTCTTTAAATAAAGATTTTCTACTTAAATTGTTTATTAAGCATTTTAGTCTTGGTAAGAAATATTGTGCTAACCTTAAAGCGCGCTTTACTTTATTTGAAAAATCTCGCTTAATTAAATATTTTGGATATATTTTTTCAATTTTTTCAAATGGATAATTTGGTAAGTAAACGTTAACAAAATTTAACTTATTATCACTTTTTAAAATTTCATTAGACCTTTCATGCCTCAAATGAAAATGTAACCTATTGCCTTTACATATCCCTTGATGCAAAAGTCCTGACTCAAAAAATAACAAATCTCCAGCATTCGCTTCTATTTCTTCATATAGAATATTTGGCAGTTCTTTAGTTTCGTAAATTGGGTTTTTTGACTCACCTGAGATTTTTATATTATATTTAGGTAATTTTTGAATTTTATCTTTTGGAACAATTCTGAATCCCTTTTCATTGGATAAATACAAAACTGACTGTATTGAATTTGGTGATGGGTAATTAATATCATCGCGATGCCATGCTCCATAATAATTATAATTTTTATTAAAAACATGTAATCTAATTAATGTAGTTCTAAGACTTTCCCAACCAGTAAATTTTAAAATTTCTGATGAATAATTATAAATATTAAATATATCAAATAGTTTAGTATCAAAAAAACTATTTAAAGGATAATTAATCCCAAAAATATTAATTTTATTTCTAAAATGCACATAATCGTTATAAACACTTAAAAATGGCCACTCACCTGTTTCGCTTTTAATAACAACATTTTTTGTTTGATTTAAAAAAATGTTTATTTGATCGTCAGTAAGAAATTTTTTAATAATAAAATAACCCTTTTCTTTAAAAAAAGTATTTTCATTAAAGTTTATCATTTTGACTATGAAGAATAGTTTGTAATATAATTGTAAATATCTTCATTACAATTATTATTTGCATTTAAGTGAAATTTATTCTTTGCTTTTTTAATTTTCTTAAAATACCTACTATTTTTGTTTTTGACAAAAAAACTAATAGATTTCTTTAAGTCTTTATAATTAAAAACCTTTGGACCTGGCGTGATATTTTTATCAAAATAATTAAAATAAATTTCACGATCATTAGATATATATTTTTTATAATCATAGCAATAAAATATTATTGGTCTTTCAGTTAATAAGTAATCAAAATAAATTCCAGAATAATCAGTAATCAAAATATCTGCTACGGCTAATAAATCTTGAGTTAAATAATCTTTTTTTGAGAAATCTAAAAAAAAGTTTTTATTAAACTTTAGAATTTTTTTTTTATCTAAGGGATTTCTATTATAAAAATTATGTTTTTTTAAAATAAATTGCAAATTGTTTTTTTTTAAAAAAAAATTAAAATCTTCTATATGAGAATATAGATCATAAATATATCCATTTTTATCTGTATCTCTAAAAGTAGGTAAATATAGAATAGTCTTTTTATCAATATCTAAATTAAGTTTTTTTTTTAAATAATTTTTATAATAATCTCTTTTTGTATTTTTTAATAAATTGATATTTCTGGGTTGAAAAAATATTTTGATATTTTTATTATTAAAAGCGTCTAAATATTTTTTTTGGTGGATTTTATTAGAAGTAATTATCAAATTGTAATCTTCCGGATAACAAAAGCCTACTAATATTTTTTTTAAAAAGTTTTTTGTATTTTTCTTAAAAATATTTTTTATATAATTGCTAGAATAATAAATTTTTTTTAAAGCTAAACCGTGGAATAAATTAACTTTAAAAGTTCCACGTTCTCTGTAACCAGGAATATCATTATGCAAATCATTTTCTACAACTAGATATTTGCTAAATAACAAAGCTTTAAAATATTTAAAAGTAAAAGGTCGCACAATATACTTAGATAAAGTTTTATTTTTTTTTTGGGATATAATATGAAGTGAGATTTTTTTTCTTTTTAAAAATTGCGCAAATGCTAAGCAATTTTCTGCGATACCACTTCCTCCTCCGTCTTCTAATGATACAATCCAACTTTTATTATTCGTTCTAAAAAAAAAACTTAAAAAAAAAATTGAATTTTTAAAAAATATTTTTTTTATTAGTCTCATTGACATTAAATTCAATTGATTTGTATATAATGATAAAATAATGTAGTCAAAATTTTACAATAACATAGTTATTTTCTATCGAAAATGAAAAGCTTCTTTATTAATTTGCAAAAAGTTTTTAAAATATCTTCAACATCTTTAATTTTTATTTCAATCATTACATTAGTAGTTTCTTTAACAGAAATTTTGGGGTTAGGTTTCTTGCAAATTTTTTTAATTTCTGCATTAAATAATGAAAATGTAGATAATAATTCTCTCTTTTATTTTTTAAAAAAATTTAATTTTGTTGGATTAGATATTGATAAAGTTTTGGTTTTTTATTTTTTAATATTTTTTTATATCTTAAAAAATATCTTACAAATTTTTTTAAATTTTATTTTTTTTACATTTATTGAAAGGCAACACTTCAATTTACTATCAGTTTTTTTTTCTGTCACACTATCTAAAAACTACCAAGAGATTATACGTAATAAAAGTACTAAATATAATCAACTATTTTCACGATACATTGAAAATTTTATAAAAAACATAATTGGGGGAACGTTAAAGATTTTTTCTGAAATTATTTTTGTTTTTTTTGTGTTAGTTTATCTAGCATACATTAATTTTGTATTTACTTTTTATATTTTATTTATTTTACTATTTTTTTTCCTTTTTTATAACTTATTAGTAAAAAGTTACCTTACTAAAAACTCTAAGAAAATAAGTGAAACAGAAGAAATTTTAAAAAATACTATTTATGAATATATAAAAAATTTTAGGGAAATATTTATATTTCGACTAAAAAAAACTTTTTTTAGTAAATTCCAATTACACTCAAATAATTTTGCAAAATATGAGAAAAAATATTTATTTATTTCATCTTTAGCACGAAATATCTTAGAAGTTATTTTAATTATTTTTATCTTAGGATACTTAATTTATAATAAAAATAATTTAGAAAACTCATTTTCATCAATTGCAATAATAATATTTGCACTTATAAGGTTATTACCATCGGTTAATACTTTAAATCATAATTTGGCACAGATTAGTCAACACTCTTACTCTGCTATTGAATTGCAAAAATTTATAAATATAAAATATAAAAAATTTAAATTTTCAAATAATGTTTCTATTATTGCAGAAAAAAAATTAAATTATATTAAACTTAATAATTTAGGTTTCAATTTTTTAGATAATAATTATCTTTTTAAACACCTTAATTTTAAATTTTATTTAAATGAAATAATTATGATAAAAGGCAGATCTGGAAGTGGAAAAACGACATTAGTTGACATACTAACTGGAATTTTAAAACCAACAGAGGGTAAGGTTTTGTTTATTGATAAAAGTAATAAAAAATTCAATTTTAGCAATTTTGGATATGTATCTCAAAATCCAACTCTATTCTCAAATACTTTGGCTTATAATTTAACATTTAAAGAACAGCTTACTCAAAACGAAAAAGAAAAATTAATTCATTTAATAAATAAAATCGACCTAAACCTGGGAAGTAAAAAGATTGATATATTAAATCACGAAATATCTGAGGATGGAAAAAATTTATCTGGTGGACAATTAAAAAAGATATCTTTGATTAGAAATTACTTTTTTGATCCAAAAGTGATTATTTTAGATGAAATTACTGCTAACTTAGACCAAAATAGCTCAAGAAAAGTTATAGATTTAATCAACGAAAATAAAAAAAATAAAATACATTTTATCATAAGCCATAAAAATGAAAAAAATATTAACTTTGATAAAACAATAAGTTTATAATGAAATTATTATACAGATAGAATCATTCTGCATATATGAGGTTTTTGTTTTCCAAATTTAGCAAAACTGAAACTCTCTTTTCTAAATATAACTTTAAAACCTAAATCAAGAATCTCACTTTGAAATTCATCTGAATTAATAAATCGTCTATAATGATCGGATATTCTTTCATTTTCACTAATTTTTTTTCCATATTTTTTTATAGGGTCCTTACTAGTTCTAAATTCTAAGAATATTTGACTATTTTTTGACAATATTTTTCTAATATTTGCAAAAAAAAGGAGTTGTTGTTGTTTATTTATAGCATGAATAAAAAAACGCGCATAAACTTTTGAAATTTTTTTTTTTTTTAAAAAGGACAAATTTAGCTTTTTTGAACAAATATCTATTTTGTAAAAAAAATCTTTAAATATTCTATTATTTTTTTTAATTATTATTTGAGACTTATCTATACCTATAGTTTTAAATCCATGTTTTAAAAAAAAAAATGTATCTCTACCATTGCCACAACCTACGTCTAATATTTTATCACTTAGATTGATTTTTTTAACTACAAATTTTGCAAAACTTGAAGGAATATTTATTGTAAATTTTTTATAAAACTTATTCCAATAATTTTCGTTAATTTTTTTTTTCATAATTTATAACATTTTTTATTCCTAGTTTAATATTAGTATATTTATTAATTACAAAAGAATTTTCTTTCATTTCTTTATAACTATAGGGATTTTTTATATAATGATTTTTTTTAATATTTTTAAAATGCGGTAAAGAACTTATTTTCATTAACTTTTTTATAATGTTTAAAACTATTCTTAGTTTAATATTTCTTTTCCCAGAAATTACATAAACCTTATTGACATATTTTTTACTAGAAATTGTTAATAAAGCTTTAGCAACATCTTTAACATAAATAAACTTTCTTTGTGATTGCTTATGACCTGAGTATGAAACTTTTTTATATTTTATAGTATTATAAACTATATTTGTAATATTATTATTTTTATCTTGTCTGGGTCCATAAACTGAACCAAATCTTAATATTACAAAATTTAAATTATTTACTTTTGCAAATTCCTCAATAAATAATTCTGTTGATTTTTTACTTACTCTGTAGAATCCCCCTATTGAAGTGTGCACGTAAAGAGAGCTAGCATATATAAATTTTCTTATTTTTTTTTCTTTGCAAATTTTTAAAAGTTTTATTGTGCATAAAACATTTAAATTAAAAGTTTTTTCCGGATCTAAATTTGCATCATCAATATCTGAGATCGCAGCAAAATGATAAACTATATCGTCTTTTTTAATAATTTTTCTTAATAAATTAGAATTAAATAAATTAAATTTAAAATATAAAATATTTTTTTTTTTTATTCTATATTTAATTAAGTTGTCTATAACAACAACTTGAATATTTTTTTTTGATGCTTCCTCTGCAAGATGCGATCCTAAAAATCCTCCTCCGCCTGTTATGACAATTCTCATAATAATATTTTTAATTCTTAAATGAAAATTTAATAAATTTATAAATTTGTATCTGTATTATAACATTATTTATAATATAGTTAGTTCTTTCTTTTAATTTTCTAATAAATCTATTAAAGATAATTATATTAAACAATATATGAAAAATTTTTTTTATAAAAAAAATATCTTTATCACCGGTGGGACTGGATCCTTTGGTAAAAAATTTACAAAAATTGCATTAGAAAGATTTAAATTAAATAAAATAGTAATTTTTTCTAGAGATGAGCTTAAGCAATTTGAAATGAATGAAGAATTTAAAAGTAAAAAAATTAGATATTTACTTGGAGACATTAGAGATTTTGATAGAGTAAAATATGCTTTAAAAGATATAGATTTCGTAATTCACGCTGCAGCTCTTAAGCAAGTTCCTAAAGCAGAATATAACCCTATGGAGTATATAAAGACCAACATTCTCGGTTCTGAAAATATTATAAGGGCTGCTATTGAAAATAATGTTAAAAGAGTAATTAGTTTGTCTACAGATAAAGCATGCTCTCCTATTAATCTATATGGGGCTACAAAATTAGTAGCTGATAAACTTTTTTCAACAGCAAATAATATGGTTGGGAAACAAAATATAATTTTTAGCAGCGTTAGGTATGGAAATGTCATAAATTCCAGAGGTTCCGTAATTCCATATTTTAAAAGTTTATTATTAGAGAAAAAAATTTTACCAGTCACAGACCCTCAAGTAACGAGATTTTTTTTAAGTTTAGATGATGGCGTTAATTTTGTAATTGATTGCCTTTATATGATGAAAGGTGGTGAAATATTTATACCTAAAATCCCTTCATTTAAAATTTTAGATTTAGCTGGAATACTAAGTAAAAAAAATAAAGTAGATTTTATAGGTTTAAGACCAGGAGAAAAACTTCACGAAATTTTAATTTCTAAAGATGACACAAATATAATTGAATTTAAAAGTTTTTATATAATTCCTCCTACAATAAACTTTAACAGGAATAGAAATTATTTCTCTTATAAAAATCTCAAAGGTAAAAAAAAAAAAACTTTTGAATATGCCTCAAATTTAAATAGCCAATTTTTAAATAAAATTCATCTAAAAAATTTATTAAATAAATTAAAGATCAAAATATAAAATTTAGAAATAAATTATAAATTTGAATAAAGTAAAAGTATATTTAATTTATTTTTAAGACACTACTAATATACAATTATAATTATCAAAAGATATGCTAAGCAAAATATTATTAATACAAAATAATTTAGAATTTAATTATGTGGAATCAAAAAAAAAATTATTCAGAAACTATATTAAAATTTTATGGTATCCTGTATCTTTTAAAATAAAAAATTATGATAATTATATAATTGCCTCAAATTTTTTAAAACTAGAACTTAAAAATAATTGTGACATTAATTATGAATACAGTTTTAACATTTTTTTAAAAAAAATAGATTCAGTTATTAGAAAAGAAATTCCGTTTTACGATGCAAAAATAAATATTTTACAAAATGCGAGAGGTGAATTAAAAAATTTCTTAGATTTTTATTATAATGAATTCGCTAAATTAGACTACTTAATAAAAAATTTTAAATTCAATAAAATTTGTATTTTTGAAACAAATGAGAAAAAAAAATTTGATTTAAGATTAAATTATATTTTAACACTAATTAAAAAAAAAATAAAAATACAAAAAATTAGTATAAGTTTTGGCTTATTAAATTTAAATAAAAAATTAATTTTTTACCATAATCATAATTTATTACCTGATTTTTTAAAAAAACAAAGTTTTTTAAAAAAAATAAAAGATGAAATAAAGTTTTTTAAAAATAATAAATCTATTGCTAAAAAAAAGAAAATTTTACTTTTCGATGCTACAAAAGAAATAGTTGATATTTTTAATCAGCATAAAACAAGCTCAAATATAATGTACTTAAATAGTTTTTATGATAATTCAAAAAATTTAAATATATCCGACAACTCTAAATTAATTATATCAAAACAACTTAAAAAGTTCTTAAATAAAAAAAAAATAAATTTTTATAAAAAAAAGACTATTATAAATTTAAAGGAATTTTTTTTTGATTTTATAAATTATTTATACCCCATAACCTATAGCGCCGCTAATAATATACTTAAAAAATTAGCTTATTTAAATCAAAAAAATAACTTTGAAACATGCATATCTACTTATGAAAATTTTTGCGCGAATATTGCTCATGACTATTTTGTTAATAACAATAAAAAGTATTTAGCACTTAGCCACGGTGGAACCATTGGTCACTATATCAACTCCCCAAGGGTACCTTATTATAATTTAACCACAAATCTGTATTCATTCTACCAGTCTTTTTCAAAAAGAAATACCGATTACATGAATGAAATAATAAAAAAAAATCAAGATAAAAATTTTAATATAATTGAGATTCCTCATATCAAAATGACTTACATTAAAAAAAAATTAAATTTTCAAAAAAATAAAAAAAAAGAAATAGTTTATTTTGCATCCCCATTAGATGGTTACCTAGATTCAAAATTTGGTACTCATAATGAATTTGATATTTTAAAAATTAGAGAAAAATTTTTTAATTGCACTAATAAATTTATCATTAATTACCGTCAAGGGTATTACTCTGAAATAAATAATAAATATACAGAATATTTATTAAAAAAAAATAATCAAATTAATATATTATCAAGTAAAATAAAAATTGAAGAAATATTAAATAAAAATTCTATTATAATCTGTGAAGGGAACTCAACCGCTATTATTGAAAGTTTGCTAACAAATAATCCTATAATTCTATTTCAGAGAAAGTTTCCAAAATTTAATAAAGAGTCTTTAGATTTGCTCAGCAAAAGAGTATTGATACTTAAAAATACAAATGAAATATTAAATTTTTTTGATAATTTTGATAAAAACATAATAAGACTTAATAGTCTGAATAATAATGACAAATCATTTTTAGAAAAATTTTATAATTATCATAATTTAAAAAAAAATTTGATAAACCAGTCAATAAATAATTTTCTTAGAAATAAAATCTAAAAATTTAAAAAAAAACAATAACTTTTTATATGATTTATATCAGTTTTATTTTTTTCAAAAAAATATAAAAAAGCTCTGCTCTTTTCCAATCATCCATAGTATCAATATCTACTACTCTCCAATTGGGTATCTTAATCCCAGTTTTATTTAATATTCTTTTTTTCATCCATGTTTCTTTTGAAGCTAAATAAAATTGTCCAGCATCGTAATATTTTTCCAATAAATCTTGAGTTCTATAGTTTAAGAACTTATTATTTACATATCGAATTCTATTGGTTTTTTTATTTATAGCAAAAGCCCTCTCTATCGGATGAGAGTAATTCGTTATACTTAAAATAAAAGAATTTTTTTTACTTTTAATTAGCTTAAAAGCTTTTTTTAAATCAGAAATCTGTATTAATGGATTGCACGGATAAACACAACAAACATTTAAAATATTATTTTTATTTTTCAAAGAATTAATTGCATGGACAACAACTTCTTTTGTACCAATATAATCATTTGATAAATTTTTTGGTCTTTTAATTAATTGATCAAAACCAATTCTTTGTCCAAGTTTCAAAATTTTTTTACTATCTGAGCTTAATACTATTTCATCAAAAATTTTTGATTTTTTAATAGTTTCAAATGTTTTTTCAATTATCGGCTTATTATTAAAAAATTTAATATTTTTTTTTTTTATTCTTTTACTTCCTATTCTCGCTGGTATTATAGCTATATTAATATTTTTTTTCATAATACTTTACGCTTTCTTTTGTTATAGAAGTGATTATTGTAAAAATATATATATTTAAATCTATTTAATGCCGAATAAATATTACACACTAGCTAAAAAAGAATTATTTTTATTAAATAGAAGTATAACTGGTTCTGGAATTAAAAAAACTTTAAGCATAATCAAAAAACAATTTCCAAAACTTCAAATATTTAGAATTAAATCTGGAACTAATGTTTTTGACTGGAAGATCCCGCCGGAATGGAATATTTTTGATGCATATATTCTAGATAAAAATAAAAAAAAAATAATTAATTTAAAAGATAATAACTTACATGTAGTTAGTTACTCCCACCAAATTAATAAATTTATAAAAAAAAGGGAATTGTTAAAACATTTGCATTCATTACCCGAGAAAAAAAATGCCATTCCTTATGTAACGTCATACTATAAGAAATACTGGGGATTTTGTGTGCAGCATTCAAAAAAAAAAAAAATCAATAAAATTTATAAAAAAAATGAAAAATTTAAAGTTGTAATAAATTCTATATTCAAAAAAAAGGGCAATCTAACTTATGGCGAATTAATAATTCCAGGTATATCCAAGCAAGAAATATTAATTTCGACCTACATTTGTCATCCCTCTATGGCAAATAATGAATTGTCTGGACCCATAGTATCTATGAAATTAATTAATTACTTCAATAAACTAAAAAGAATAAGAAAGACAATACGTTTTATTTTTATTCCCGAAACAATAGGCTCGATTGCTTATTTAAATAAAAATATCTTACATCTTAGGAAAAGATTAATTGGTGGATATAATTTATCTTGTGTTGGTGATGAACGACAACATTCATGTATGCTAAGCAAATATGAAAATTCTCCTGCTGATGATGCGCTTATAGAAGCTTATAAAAAATTAAATCTTAAATATAAAAAATACTCTTTCTTAGAAAGAGGTTCGGATGAAAGACAGTATAATTCTCCAGGTATTGATTTGCCAATAGCGTCGGTATTTAGAAGTAAATATGGAAAATATCCAGAATATCATACATCATTAGATAATTTTGAAACAGTTGTCACAGAAAAAGGTATTGAACAAAGTTATAAACTTGTCAGGACCTCTTTATCTATTTTACTAAAAAAAATTATACCTAAAAATAAAGTTTTATGTGAGCCTCAAATGGGCAAAAGAAATTTATACCCCACAATTTCTTCTAATAAGAGACCAAAAATAACTAAGAACATAATGAATTTTCTTCAATATGCAGATGGAAAAAATGATTTAAATAAAATTTCGAAAAAAATTAATATTAGCATAAAAGATGTAAAAAAAATTAATAAAATTTTATTAAAAATGAAATTAATAGAAATATAATTTATGAAATGCCGAGTATGTTTAAAAAATTCAAAAAGATTATATAAGTCAAAACCAATACCTGAGTTTATTTGGCCAACAAATAACGGTCTATCAATAAAAAGTCGGTGCCAGATATTTTCTTGCCCGAACTGTTATCACTTACAGTTACAAACATTTACTAAAAAAAGAATAAGATCTTTTTATGGAAAAGAAAGTTTTGTAATTGATAACAATAAAAAACATATATTGAGAATTAAAAAAATAAAAAATTTTTATGGAAAGAATTTTTTTAAATATAAAAAAATTCTTGAAATAGGTGGCGGAGTCAACCCTTTAATAATTAATAACAAAAACTACGATATAATTGATTTTTTTATATCTAAAAAAGTTAAAAAAATTTTTAAACATAATACTTACATAAGAGATATTGACAATTTTAAAATTAAAAAAAAATATGATCTAATAATCTTATTTCACACATTAGAACATCTATTATCACCCGGAAAAGTTATTTCTGGATTAAATAATTGCCTAAATAAAAATGGGATTATAATAATTGAAGTGCCAAATTTTGATTTTTTTATAAAAAATAGACCTCATTATGCAATATTTCATCAACATCTGAGCATGTTTAATATCACAAATTTAAATAACTTAATGTCTCGTTTTAAATTAAAATTAGACGTTATTTTTGAAAAAAAAGAAGTTTTATTTTGTGCTTTTAAAAAAAAAGAAAATTATATTTGTAAATTAAAAAAAACTGATAACAATAAAAAAATAAATTTGCTAAAAAATAACCTGTATAAATTAGGTAATTTATTAAAAAAATATATGAAAAATAAAAAATTTGACATATATGGTGCCGGGGGAACGGCTACGTTGTTGCTGCACAACTATCCTTTTTTAAAAAAACTAATACTTAACATATATGATAATGACAAAAAAAAAGTTAATAAATTTTTACCGCTAATTAAAAATAAAATTAAAAAAACAAAAAAAATTAATTTTAAAAATCAATCTTTATCTTTTTATAATTTAAGGAAGAATAATAATTTTTATATTCGATAAAAAAATAAAACACCTGCATATTTAATATATTTAATACTTATATAATATATAATCTGTTATTTTATCCCGGTAAATGTTACAATTATAATCAATAACAATCTTGTCAAATATATCTCTAATGAGAAAAAATTTATTTTTGTTTAAAAGAAATGGAATTCAAACTTGCGGCAAACTATACTCAGAAATTGAATGTAAATCAATACTGAAGGAAATAAAAAAAACTAGAAATTTTAAGAATATTTTTTTAACAAAAAAAAAATTTATAAACCAAAAGCAAAATTTAACCCAAGGTACCAATCCAAGACCTGGTCATAATTTACTTCATAAACTTAATTGCCAATTCATTTTTAATAACAAAAAATTTTGCCATGAAATGAAAAAAACTTTAGGTAAAAATTACAGAATTTTAGACTATAAATTAGTTATGGGAGTTCCTGACTCAATAACTCCAAAATGGATAAAAGAAATTACTAAAAATAATCATACAATTAATCTAGGTAAATTTATTAAACCCATGTATAGAGATATAACTTATTTTAGAGGTATAGATTTTCATCAGGATATCATTGATTACCCCACAAGGGTGCCTGATTTTGTTACGGTTTATATTTATTTAGAAAAAGTGAACAAAAATACATCTCCTTTATATTTGATACCAAATTCTCATAAACTTGGAGCTACAATATATCCTCATAATCTAATTATTAATAAAAAAACTAACAATATTTTATATAAAAATAAATTTAAAAAAGTTAAGTCTAAAATTTTTATGCTAAAAGGTAATTCGGGTTTTATGTCATACTGGCATCCATTTATACTGCATGGAACACAACCACACCAATTTAGCGAACCGAGAATATCAATAAGAATTCTTGCAGAGAAAAATAGGTACATTGATGTAAATAGCGATATTGACAAATTAAATAGAAACATTTTTGGGAAAAAGAGAATTAAATTAACTCAAAATGAATTTGATAAAAAAGGTAAAATCTTGAGGAGATCAAATATTATTAATAAACTACAATAAAAAATGAAAATTACCTATATAACACATGCCTGCCTTTTAATTGAAATTAAAGGTGTAAAAATATTAACTGATCCTTGGCTAATTGGTCCGTGCTGGGGAGGATCATTATGGCACTATCCAACGCATTCCTTTACCCCTAAAAATTTGCCAAGACCTGACATTATTTTTTATTCTCATGGTCATGATGATCATTTTCATGAGGAAACTATAAAAAATTTTCCTAACAGTTGGAAAGATACATTAATTTTAGCTCCCAATTTTAATAAAATGTGGTGGGAAAAAATGATAAGTAAAAAGTTCATTAACTTTAAACTTTTGGATCATAATCAAAACTTTATTTACAAAAATAAAATTAAATTCCAAGCATTCGTTAACGATCAAGGTGACATGGATAGTTCTCTTAAAATATCCTCTTCTAATAAATGTATTTTTTTACAAACTGACAATTTAATGTCTGTAAATGAAGCAAAGCGAATATCAAAAATAGAAAAAATTGATGTTGCATTTGTCTTGCCTTTCTTAACAGGTGTCTATCCAGGATTTTATACTTGGGATAGCGCGACACTTATAAAATTAGGAAAGCAAAAAATTCAAAGTTCACTTAATTACTGCGCGGAAATAGTAAGAAACCTTAAGCCAAAATATGCAATTCCTTACGCATGCGACTTAGGTTACTTAGGAGAAAAATTTCATATTAATCTTATTCATACTCATAATAAAAGTGATTTAATAAAATGCTTAAAAAATAAAAAAATAAGAACAAAACCACTAATTTTAAACCCTGGTGATCATATTAAATATGATAAAAAATTAAATGTAAAAATTATTAATAAAGATAACTCCGAGTTTGATTCTTTAATAAAATTTGCAAATGATAAAAATGAAGAGTATTTAAGTTATATTAAAAAAGAGAATAATATTACAAAACCTAAGATTAATTCTTTAGTAAATATCTTCGAAAAAAATTTACTAAGAAACTTAAAAAAAATTAATCCTTTTAATTTTAAAACATTAATTAATATTAATGAAAATCTAAAGACAAAAACATTATTTTTAGATTTTAAAAATAAAAAAATTAGTTCAAACTATAATAATGATAAAATTGATCTAAAAATTAATATTGAAAGCTCAAAAATAAGAAACCTTTTATTGAAAAAATACCCTATGAATTTTATGACTTTTCATAATGGCGGTTATACCTGTGAAAGAGCAAATATGGAATTAACAGAAAACGAAAAAAAATATTGGTCCTGGATTAATAGATTAGATTTTTTTATCTAATAATTTTTCTTTTCTATATAACATACCTAAAGCTTCTTTCTTGATAATGATATCCTTTGTCGTTAAAAAAATATCGTTGGCTGAAATAGTTCTTAATCCTTTGCTAGAATTAAGATTATGTCCTTTATAAAAATTTTTTGACCAAAGAAATTTCTCCATATTATTTACATCAGTAATAATGCCATCATCGATCTTTCTAACAAAAATAGTGGCTATAATATTATTTTTATTTCTATTTAAATCTTCATAAACTCCATGAAAATTCTTAAAAAATCTCCAATCAACATTCATCATTTCTTCAACATGATGATAAAAAGTCATGCTTTTTTGATCTGGAAGGTCGATAATGGCAATTTTTCCATCATTAACAAGAAGCCAATGAAAAATTGAGTCTTTTCCATAGGCGCTATAATTATTTTTTTTTAATTCATCGATAGGAATATTTCCATGAATAGAAAATGAGTAAACAGGATGCCAAGTTCTATTTAATTTATTTTTATTTCTAAAAAATTCTGAAAAAATTCCCATTTGAGACTGAGTATCTAAGAAAGAGAATGGTTTTCCATTGCAAAAATCAAAGTTAAATGTCGGCAAAACTAATGTACCTTTTGGTCCTAAAAATTCTAAAATTGAATCAGCTATATCACCTACATTAAAAATAAATTTCTTATTTAATAAAGATTTAAATAGACATTTAAGATTAGAATGCAGTAAAACTTTATCACCTTTTTGAAGTCCTCCTTTAATAAGGTAGTCATTCATAAAAGAGGTAAAAATCATTATTATAATTAATCTTATCTTTTAAATTTTTTATTTAATTCAGATTTAAATTTAATAACTTTTGATTTACTAAGATATTGAAGATTGGATTTTAACCAGTTTATATTAGTATTCATTAACAAATAATTTTCATTTGCAAAAGATGGTCTCTTTTCTTTAATTTTTCTATTTTTATCTAGCTTAATCTCTATCCCCTCTAAATAAAGAACATCAACGCAACCTTCGAGCAAATGTTCTATAGCTTGTCTCGGGGAACTTATTGTCGATATGCCATGTCTATTAAAACTTGTATTAAGCAAAAGCGGTATTCCTGTTATTTTTTTAAAATTGTTAATTATATTCCAATAATTTTTATTTATATTTTTATCTACTAATTGAACTCTGCAAGTACCATCAACATGTACAGCTGCTGGGATTTTTAGTATTTTATTTTTATCTATAATTTTATTTGTTAATTGCATGTAATAAGATTTTTGGTTATCTCCAAACCATTCTTCATAATCTTCTTGCAAAACAGAAGGGGCGAAAGGCATAAACCAATCTCTTTTTTTAAGATGCAAATTTAATTTTTGTTTGGAAGTAATTCTTCTTGGATCAGCAAGAATAGATCTTGCTCCTAGAGATCTTTGCCCAAATTCTGCTCTACCATTAAAAATTCCGACTATTTTTCCTTTTGAAATATATTTCGCTGCTGCTTTTGAATGATCTTTTTTTACTTTATAATCTAGTCTAAATTTATCTAATGCATCTAAACATTCTGACTGCGAAAAGGAAGGTCCTAGAAAGGGATTTAGTCCATATTTATTAATTTTTATGGTTTTTTTATATTTTTTTAAGAAAAATAATATTGCACCTAATGATAATCCAATATCTGATGGTGCTACTGGAAAAAATATTTTATCAAATATTTTTTTTTCCGAAATATAACCATTTAAACCTACATTCATAAACAAACCTCCACTAACAACTAAATTTTTAGATTTTGTTTTATTTTGAATATGAACTAAAAAATCACAAATTATATCCTTAAGTACTTTTTCTGCTGTTGCCGCAACGTCCTCTAATAAATATCCAGAACATATTTTAAAAATATTAGTATAGGACGGCTGCTGATTTAATATTTTATAACTCTCGTATTGATCAAATTTATATTTTGATAAATTAAAATTAGAAATTCTAAAACGTTTTTTATTAAAAGATATTCCGTTTTTGGATAAAGACAAAAGATTTATAAGATCTTTATACAAATCTTCATTCACATTTCCGTAAGATGCTAATCCATTGACTTTTCCATTATCTGTACCAAAACAACAAAAATCAGTTACAAATGCATGAAAACTGCAAATATTATTAGTTCCGTAAAGTTGACCGTGTTTTATAAAACGATTGTCTTTATATTTGCCCCAGTATGTATTTCGTTTATCTCCAAAATCTCCACCTCCATCAATAGATAAAAAAGTGCATTCTTTGTAACCTGAGGAAACTACCGATAAACCAACATGAGAATCATGATGACTAATAAATTTAATTTTTTTCTTAGACCAGATTAAAAAATCTTTTTCTTTTCCTCTATAAATTTTTAAAAAAAAAGAGAAAAATAAATACAAATCACGTATTTTAAAATTCTTGCTAGTTTTAGGTAAAATCCAATAATCAATATCTGTTGGTTCAATTCCTAATTCTCGACATCCAGCAAAAAAACTGCGTTCAGCAAATCTTGAATTACTATCATTTTTTAACGAATTAATTTTATTTTCCTCGTATGCAAATATTTTTCCATTTTTATAAATTGATGCTGAAAAATCATGTCTAAATTGCATATCAAACGGACAAGGATATAAAGAAGCTATTACCATTTTTATTTATAATTTTTAAAAAATAAATTAATTTTATTTGAAATGTACACCTGATTTTTTAGACTTAAATTATAAAACAAAGGAATACTTACACTCTTTTTTTAACATTTAAACCTTCAATTAAATTCGTTATGACTGCATCATTTGTACGCTTAACGCTTTCAAAAGTATTAAAAGCATTATGTGCACTAAAAAAATTATTTTTAAATTTTAATAAAGAATTTTTTCTGTCAATAGGTTCTTTCTCAAAAACGTCAAGACCAATATTTTTTATTAAATTTTTTTGAAGACAATAAATTATAAATTTTTCATCCATAACCGGGCCTCTTGAGATATTGATAATTATAGGTTTTTTTTTAATATATTTTTTTATTTTAAAGTTAAACATTTTATCAGAACGGTCATTTAGATTAACTGCAAAGAATATATAATCGCATACAGAAAGAATTGACTTATAACTTCTAAAATTGCTTTTATTTTTTTTTGTTGGTTTAATGTCATTTATAAAAACATTGCAACCTAATGATTTAAGATACTTTTCTATTTTTTTTCCAATTCTTCCGTGTCCTATTACTCCTGCATTTTTACCAACTAAACTCTCACCGCAAAATTTTACCCAAGCTTGAGTATTAAGCATATCGACATTTCCTAACCCCCTTGTAATATAAAGTAATATCCCAATTGCATATGCCGCTACTTCTTCAGTAAATGCATTCTTTACATTATATACTTTAATTCCTAATTTTTTTGCTGCAGTAAGATCTATTGAATCTAATCCTGTTCCCCATTTAGATATTACTTTTAATTTTTTTGCCCTTAACATAACGTCTAGATTAAATTTATCATCACCACATATCACGCCATCGTATTTATGAATATATCGACTCAGTTCCTGAGAAGAAAAAAATTGTTTAGGGTATTTGCAATAAAACTGAATATTATTTTTTTTTAATATATCTTTATATTTACTAATTTTATCTATTATGGAAGTCCAGGTAATTAGAACTTTGTATTTTTTTGCTTTGTTTTTTATATTCATATAAATAGCCCTTGATAATTATACTATTAAAATATTATTAAAATAAGTTAATAATTTTTTTCTAGACGTCTAAATTATATTTTTTTCTATTGATATAAATAAATTCACAAAAATCAAAATTAAATTGATTATCAATATCTGTCGCTAATAGAGAATCCAAAATAAAAAAATAAGGTTTTTTACCAACGCACGATCCCCATTTAATTAAATCATCTTTTTTTAATATATTTATTGCAAACGGTAATGATATTAAAGGCTGCAGATCTTGAGATCTTGGCCAGGGACTGCGACTAAAATTAATTCTTTTATTTTTATAAAAAAAATTTTCTTTATTTTCGATCGAACTTAATAAACAATCATATTTACTATAGGCAATTCTTTTTTTAAAAATTTTTGCCGCATCATCATAAAATTGACTACCAATTAAAGGATTTGTAACATTTATCCATGCAACATAATCACAATCGACCTGCTTGCCTAAATGAGAATAGACTTCGCTCATAGGCACAGAGCTTGTTGAAAAATATTTATCTCTAAGATGCGTTTTGAATTTATATTTATTTGCTATTTCTAGAACCTTAATGCTTTCAGATGAAACAATAAAATTACTAAATTCTTTTGTTTTCGAAAGTTGCTTTAATTTTAACTCATATAGAGTAGTATTAGAAAATTTTCTCAAATTTTTGTTTTTTACTCTTTCAGACTGAGTTTTGACTGGAATAATACCCTCTAATTCAATTTTTTTCACGAATATAAATCAAATAAACACTTTTAATTTTAGAAACATTAATTATTAACAAATTATTTACTAAATAAAATATAAATTTCCATTTTTAATTAAAATAACTACTTCGTTATATACCAAATCTAGATTTGATTTTGGGCATCTTAATAAATTAAACAATTCATTTATCATATTGTTATTTTAATTGTATAATCAAATGATGTTTGTATAGTATTTTAATGATCGATGGCATTTCTTTTTGGCATATTTAATTGAATTATACTTTTGTTACATCTAAATTAAATATAACACTAGATCTTTTAAAACTTATCATTGCCGAATTAATTATAAATAGGAATCCTGGTTATCGATTTTTTTAATTATGCTTGAAGCTAATCTTATTTAAATTTTCTATGTTGAATATTTAATAAAATTTCAAGAACTACATCTTAAAAAATAATTTATTTTTCAAAATTTTTTTAAAAATTATATTATATAAACTGAGTAAATAAATTTATGCAAATTAGACAAATAAAAAGAGTAGGCAAAATTACGCAAGCTTAATGATCAATCTACACACATGAGGCTTTTACCTGCCAAATACAGCGTAATTAAAACTTGATGATATATTTATAATTTTAAATTGTAATTTCAAAATTCTTTTTAATAAATCATTAGTATTAATAAATCTTCTGTAGTATGTAAAAAATCTTTCATTTTGACTTATTATTAAACCCTTCTTCATTAAAGGATCTTTAATAGTTCTAAATTCAAAAAAAATAATAGTTTTTTTATTGGAAATTTTTTTTATATTTTTAAAAAAAATATTTTCATCTATTTTCGTTAATTGTGTGTAAAAAAAATCTAGAATAAATAAAATGATATTTTTCTTGTATTTTAAACTTTTTTGAACAAATCTCTTTTAAAAAAAATTTTTTCTAAAAATTTTTTTATTATTTTCGATTGCTATCTTGGAAATATCTAATCCTTTTGCTCGAAATCCTTTCTTTAAAAAAAAGAAAGTATCTCTCCCATTTCCGCAAGCTATATCTAATATCTTAAAATTTTTCTTATATCTAATTTTGTTAAAAACAAATCTAGCAAAAGAGGTTTCTTTCTTAACCAGAAAATTTCTGTAAAAATTATTCCAATAATTCTTATTTTTAATTGTTTTCACAAAAAATTTGCTTAGGATTAATTGCAAATATACACAAAATTAAATATTATTTTTTACATAAATCAACAGTTTTATTCGAAAACTTTTTTTATTAATTTGTATATTTTTAAATACATTGACTAAGTTTAAAATAATTTCTGTATATAAAAAAAATTATGCCACGTTTCTCTGTATCCTCCATAAGAATCGATTATAGGAGTGTCTCTAAAATAAAAATCGTCTTTTCTGTCTTTCATTCTTCTTTGGGAAATATCATAAAAACTTTCGATAATTTTAAATGACTTTTTAAACTCCCCCTCCCCCCCCAATTTTTTTTTAAGATTTTTATTTTGAATTAGAAAGTTAATAAAAAGATTTTTTATACCGACATGCGTATATCTAAAGCAGTCAATTGGATCTTCATGATAACCCTGCAAAAAGGGGACTGTTATAATTAATTTAGATTTTTTTTTCATCATTTTTACAATATTTTCGATTACAATAAAGGGATTTGTTACATGCTCCAGCACGTCATATAAAACGATAAAATCAAAAAAATTTTTTTTTTCAGGAAATCTTTTTATAAAATCCTTATCCGCTAAATTACCATTTAATTTTCCTTTTAAAAAAATCTTTGGTAATTGCTCAGCAGTATTGTTAATTTTTTTAAATTCTTTTTTGACTTCAAAAGCTTCGTTAGTATAATAATTACAAGCTTCAAAAAATTTCGACATAGAAACGGGGTTTGTATCAAAATAACTTTTCATAAATATTTGTCTTAACAATCCATCGCCTGCACCAGCATTTAAAAACTCTATTTTTTTTTTATTTTTAAGTGCTTTATTTATAAAATTATTAAAAATAATTTTAGATTTTAAATGCCTAGCTTCATACGGACAGCTAATTAAAGATGTATCTTTAAAATAGTAATTTTTTTCTGAAATAAAACCTAATTTTAATGTCATAGGCTGATATTTTAATAAATAACAGAGATCTAGTAATCTCTGTAATAAATTTTTAATAAACTTTTTTCCAAAAAAACCTGTGCCTCCTGTAATAAAAGTTGATCTATTTTTAAATACTTTCATTAATATTAAGTTTTTAATTAATTTTATATAATATTCTAATAGTACTCAAATAAATAGTAATAAATAAATATTCATTTGAAATTCTGTTTTCTTATTCCTTCAATCTTAAAAAGCTAAATTCTCCACTTCTAATTACTTTGGTTGCGACAAATAATTCTTCTTTACCAATTGAATTATAATTTTTAAATTTTTTTTAATTAATTTTCTTCCTCCATAAAATGCTAAATTATTTTTATTATCAAATTTCATTTTTTAAACCTGGTTCAAAAATAATCTAATTTTACTTATTATCTTTTTCTGCATATTTTCTTTTAAATTATAATACATCGGCAAACTAAAACTATTTTTATAATAATATTCAGTTCCTCGATACAAGAATTTATTTGTTTTCTTTTTAAATAGTTTAAACTTATAAATAGGAATATAATGGTACTGACAAAATATATTATTTTTTCTTAAAAATTTTAAAAATAGATCTTTCGTCGATCCTATTTCTGCGAAATTTATTGATATCAAAAAAAGATGGTAGGATGGTTTATTGTTATTTTTTAGAGGAAGGCTTATAGAATTACTAATTCTATTTAAACCAGTCTTGTAAATATTAAATATTTTTCTTCTATAATTTATAAATTTATTTATTTTTTTTAATTGTCCTAAACCAAGAGCACAATTTATATCACTGAGTCTATAATTAAAACCGGATTCACTTAAATTATATTTCCAGTGAAAATTTTTATCTTTATCAATGCCATGTGATCTCAAAGAAAGAATTTTCCTATAAAAGAATTTATTATTTGTTGTTACTAGACCGCCCTCGCCAGAGGTAATTGTCTTAACTGGATGTAAAGAAAATGTTGAAATATCGGAATGTTTGCAACAACCAATAGATAAATATTTTTTATTATGAAAATATTTGGCACCCAACGCATGGCAGGCATCTTCAATTAAAAAACATTTATATTTTTTTTTTATATTATAGAATTCTATGACATTTTCTGGGTATCCTCCTAAATACATTGTAATTATTGCCTTAATTCTTTTTAATTTATTATTCTTAATACATTTTAACAGTGTTTCTGGAGTCATTTGCCCAGTTAATGGATCAACATCTGCTAGAAAAATTTTAGCATTCATTAATCTTGCCATATTATAAACTGCTATAAAATTTATAGCCGGCATAATTACTACATCATCTCTTTCAAGACCTATGCCCATTAAAGCCAGATGAAGAGCGGATGTTCCGCTGCTACAAGATACAGCATATTTAACTTTTAAAAATCTTGAAATTTTAGCCTCAAATTTTTTTACGTAACGACCGGTTGTAATTAAATCCTCTTTTAAAGCTTTGGAAACAAGTCTAATATCCTGTCTATCTATATATTGACGTCCATAAGGAATAGTTTTCATATAAAAATTTTTAATTTTTTTAATAATGATTTCTTTAAGGGTGTTTCGCGCTTTATACTTGAGGGAGATTTTTTATTTATCAATTTTTCAAAATAAAATGGCTGAATTCCTAATCCAGGTCTAATAACCCTTATATTTTTTTTAGTAAACTTTTCTCCTTTTTTAATATCAGAAACCGCATAAATGGATCTCCTGAATTGCAAACTCTGGTTTTCGCTAACGTTTCTAAAAAAATATTTTTTTCCCATTATTAAAGAGGTATCTTTAATAACTTGTGCATAATCTTTGATTTCTTTTCCTTTTAAAGAAAATGCAAGATCAAAACCTTTTTTTTGACCTTCTAAAGCTATATGTTTTTCAACAACTTCTGCTCCCGCAGCAATCGCTGCGGCAACAACTTTATTGTCTGTTGAATGATCTGAAAAACCCACTTTACAATTATATCTCTCTTTTAAAATTCTAATATTGTTAAGATTAAAATCTGATATTTTGGAAGGATAATTGCTAACGCAATACAAAAGTATTATTTCTTTTGCGCCGTTATTTTTTGCTGTTTTGTAAGCCAAATCAATTTCTTTAAGATTTGCCATGCCGGTCGAAATAATTATTGGTTTTTTAGTTTGGGCTATTTTTTTAATTAAAGGAATATGATTCATTTCAAATGAAGCAACTTTATAAAATGGACAATTAAGACTTTCCAAAAGATCAACGGCAGACTCATCAAAAGGGGTACTAAAACAAGTAATTTTTAACTTTTTTGCATAATCGAATAGTTCCTTGTGCCACTCAAATGGCGTCTGTGCTTTTTTATATAAATCCCATAATGTTTTACCTTTCCACAAACCTTTTTTGATTAAAAATTCAATTCTTTTACTTTTAATTGTAATTGTACTAGGAGTGTAACTTTGGAGCTTTACAGCATCAGCTCCATATTTTTTTGCGGCTTCAATTAGTT
>Ga0114976_10000486_pt1 | contig 24973 bp, 24 predicted proteins | sample S_130805_EF_Meta_FD_87319 | JGI IMG/M metagenome (GOLD analysis project Ga0114976, IMG submission 87319) | Freshwater microbial communities from Lake Simoncouche, Canada to study carbon cycling - S_130805_EF_MetaG | ecosystem: Environmental > Aquatic > Freshwater > Lake | place: Lake... | reverse complement strand
GACCGCGTTGAAGATGCCGGCGCCGAGCGCGCCCGAGATGGCGACCGCGAGCAGCACCGAGGGGAAGGCGTAGAAGACGTCGGTGGTGCGCATGATGATCATGTTGGTCTTGCCGCCGACATAGCCGGCGGTGACGCCGAGCGTCGTGCCGATGACGAAGGCGAAGACCACCGGCATGATGCCCATGAACCAGGACAGCCGGCCGCCGTAGAGCAGGCGGGTCAGGATGTCGCGGCCGAGTTCGTCGGTGCCGAGCAGGTGGTTGGGCGTCCCGATCGGACGCAGGCGGCGGATCATGCTGCCCTGGTAGGGGTCGTGCGGCGCGATCAGCGGCGCGAAGATCATCGCCAGCAGCATCAGCAGCAGGATCGACGCGCAGACGATGGTGACCGGGTCGCGGCGGACCCGCTTCCAGACCCCGGCCCAGTAGCCGTCGGACTTGGCGGCGGCCTGGCGGGCCTGGACGGCGAGTTCGGCTTCGGCGGCCGTCGGCGTGGTGGCGGTGCTCATGGGGCCGGCCTCCTCAGGCGCGCTTGATCGTCACGCCGCGCGGCGTGCGGGGAAGATGAGCGGATCATGCCCGCTTGATCCGCGGATCGAGTGCGGTCTGCACGAGATCGACGATCAGGTTCAGGGTCACGAAGAACATCGCCAGCACCAGGATCGTGCCCTGCAGCACCGGCAGGTCGCGCTGGAAGATGGCGCTGTTCAGCAGCAGGCCCGTGCCCGGCCAGGAGAACACCGTCTCGACCAGGATCGAGCCGCCCATCAGGTAGCCGAGCTGCAGGCCCATGACCGCCAGCGCGTTGGGCGCGACGTTCTTCACCACGTGGGTGAAGATGGTCCAGTTGGTCAGTCCCTTGGCCCGCAGCGCGGTGATGAACTCCTGGTTCATGATCTCGGCGACCAGGCCGCGGACGACGCGCGTGACGATGCCCATCGGGATGACCGAGAGCGTGACCATGGGCAGGATCAGGTGCCGGATATGCTCCCAGTCCCAGGCCCAGTCGGCGCTGCCGCCCGGCCCCGCGCCCATCGCCGGCAGCCAGTTCAGCTGCACGGAGAAGATCACCACCATCACCATGCCGAGCCAGTAGTGCGGCACCGAGACGCCGGCGACGGCGGTGCTGGTCGCAATGCGGTCGAGGATCGAGCCGCGCTTGAGCCCGGCGAGCCCGCCCAGCACACAGCCCATGATGAAGCCGAGCAGCGAGGCGCAGAGGGCGAGCGTCAGGGTATTGCCGACCGCCGAGCGGAGGTCGGACCAGACCGGCCGGCCGGTCGCCAGCGACCGGCCGAGATCGCCCTGCACCACCTTGTACAGCCAGAGGCCGAACTGCACCGGCAGCGGCTTGTCGAGGCCGTAGTCCTTGCGGACCTGCTCGACCACGTCGGCCGGCGCATCGGGCGGCACGATCGCATTGATCGGGTCGCCCGGCGCGATCTGCACCAGCATGAAGCAGACGAAGCCGACCGCCACCGCGATCGGGACGGCGTAGAGGATGCGGCGTAGCAGGTAGAGCAGCATCGGTCGGGCCTCGTCTGGTCTGGGTTACTGGATGGACACGGTGCGCAGGTCGACGAACCAGCTCTGCGGCTGGACGTAGCCCTTCACACGCTGGGTCATGGCGCGCGGCGAGACGTCATGCGCGATCCAGATGAACAGCGCCTCGTCGACGCCGGCCGCATGCAGCCGGGCCAGCGCCGCATCGCGCGCCGCCGGGTCGAAGGTGGTGCGTGCCTCGGCGATCATGGCATCGAACTTCGGGTCGCTGAACATGCCCCAGTTGTTCGAGACGGGCGCGGCCATCTTGCTGTCGTAGAACCGCACCATGGCGAAGAACGGGTCCATGGTGGAGATCGAGACGTTGGTCGCATGCGCGCCGCGCGCCGCCGGATCGGCGCAGCCGCGCCGCCAGTTGGTGAACAGCGTGTTCCAGTCGACCACGTCGAACTCGACGTTGACGCCGACCTGCTTGAGGTCCTGCTGCAGGAACTCGTTCATCGGCAGCGGCTGCATCTGGCCGGAGCCGGAGGCGCTGATCTGGACCTTGAGATTGAGCGGCCGCTGCGGGCCATAGCCGGCCTCGGCCAGCAGCCTGCGGGCCTCGGCCTTGTCGGTGCGGATCTTGAAGCTCGGGTTGCCCCACCACGGGTGGTTCGGCCCGACCGTGCCGACCGCCGGCTCCATGAAGCCGCCGAGCAGCTGCTTCAGGCCGTCACGGTCGATCGCCAGGTTCAGCGCGCGGCGGACCCGGACATCCTTCAGCGGGCTGTCGCCGACGAAGCAGGGCTGCCAGGGCCAGAAATGCGGCTGGATGTTCTGGGTGATGACCATGTTGCGCTGGCGAAGCTGCGGCACGCTGTCGGGCGCCGGCGCCTCGATCCAGTCGACCTGGCCGGAGAGCAGCGCCGCGGTGCGGGCATTGGCCTCCGGGATCGGCAGCAGCACGACGCGGTCGAGCTTGGCCTTCGGGCCCCAATAGGTCTCGTTGCGGCTGTACTCGGCGCGCTCGCGCGGCACGAAGCGGGTCATGCGGAAGGCGCCGGTGCCCGAGGGATTGGCGGCGAAGGCGTTCCAGGCGGCTTCCGCGTTCGGCGCCGCCTCGCGCAGCTTCTGCCAATGCGTCGGGCTCGCCATGAAGAGGTTGGTCAGGTTGATCGGCAGGAAGCTGTCGGGCTCCGAGGTGATCAGCGCGACGGTCAGGTCGTCGACCTTCTCGGCCCGGCGCAGCGCCGGCATGCGGGTGGCGGTCAGGCCGACCTGGCGCGGGTCGTAGTGCGGCGCCTCGCGATCGAGCACCTTGCGGACGTTCCAGACCACCGCATCGGCGTTGAAGTCGGACCCGTCATGGAACTTCACCCCCGGGCGGAGGCGGAAGATCCAGCGCGTCTTGTCGTTGGCATCGACCTCCCAGGACAGCGCCAGGTTGGGCGTCAGCGGGGTCGGGCGGTCGCCGCGCGAGAGATCCCAGGCGGTCAGCGCGTCATAGAGCGGGATGCCGGTGAAGCGGTTGCCCTCGAAGCCCTGGTCGGGCTGGCCGTGGGTCAGCGGGATATCGGCGGCGGTCATGCCGATGCGCAGCGTCCCCTGCGCCTGGGCGAGGCCCGGCACGGCGAACGGCATGGCAAGGGCGGCGGCGAGCAGTATGCGCCTCAGGGTCATGTTGGTGTGTCTCCCGGCGGGGATCGTGTGACTGGCATCGTGCCGCAGGCGGCGGCGTGGTCCGAGGCACGCAAGGCGTGTGCCACCGCATGGGGCTGGCCCGGCCGTCCGGCCCCGCGCCGGGCTGCCCAAGCCTTCGGCAGGATGCCACCAACGGCGGCGTTTCGTCACCCGCGGCGCAGGCGGCCGGGTTTAGCCGGCGCTTAAGGGCTCCGGTGCCAGGGTGGCGCGCAAGCGGGTCGGCGGGATATGGCGGGCAAGGGCAGTCGCGACGGCGCGACCATCGTCATCAAGCGAGAGGAAGGGGGCGAGCACGGCCATCACGGCGGCGCCTGGAAGGTCGCCTACGCCGATTTCGTGACGGCGATGATGGCCTTCTTCCTGCTGATGTGGCTGCTGAACGCCACCACCGAGGAGCAGCGCCGCGGCCTCGCCGACTACTTCAACCCGACCAATGTCCTGGCCAAGGCGGCCTCCGGCTCCGGCAAGCCCTTCGGCGGCCAGACCCCGAACGATGCCGCCAGCCAGATGTCGACCAGCGGCGCGGTGCGCGTCCAGGCCGGCCAGGCCCCGGTCCGCCTCGACATCGAGGAGGAGGAGGGCGACAGCCTGACCCCGCCCGAGGCGACCCCCCCGCCCAAGCCCGACACCGAGGCGGGCGAGGGCTCGGCCGCCGGCAAGCAGGGCCCCGAGGCCGGCGAGCCCACCGGCCCGGGCGGCACCCGTTCGGGCGAATCCGCCGCCGCGGGCCGCGAGGGGCCGGAGGCCGGCCAGCCGAGCGGGCAGGCCGGCAGCGGCCGTGGCGAGAGCGCCGAGAGCCTGCCCGACAAGGAGCTCCGGGCCGAGTTGGCCCGCCGTGAGCGCGCCGCCTTCGACCGCGCCGCCGCCGAGATCCGCCAGGCGATCGCCGCCGACCCCGCGCTCGCCGATCTCGCCAAGCAGCTGATGGTCGAGCAGGTGCCCGAGGGGCTGCGGATCCAGCTACTGGATTCCGAGCGGCAGCCGATGTTCGCGCTCGGCAGCGCGGCACCGAACGAGCGCGGCCGGGCGCTGCTGGCGAAGGTCGCGCAGGTGGCCGCAAAGCTGCCGAACGGCATGGCGATCGCCGGCCATACCGACGCCACCGCCTTCCGCGGCACCGACCGCAGCAACTGGGAGCTCTCGGCCGAGCGGGCCAATGCGGTGCGCCGGCTGATGCTGCAGCAGGGCATCCCGGAGGCGCGGCTGCAGAGCGTGACCGGCCAGGCCGACCGCGTGCCGCTGCTGCCCGACCAGCCGAATGCCGCGGCCAATCGCCGCGTCGCCATCACCCTGCTGCGGTCCCTGCCGGAGTCGGCCCGCGCGCCATGACGACGATCGGCGGCTTCGTCTTCCTGCTCGGCATGGTGTTCGGCGGCTATCTGATCGCCGGCGGCAAGTTCGACATCATCCTGCACTCGCTGCCCTACGAGATGATGATGATCGGCGGCGCCGCCATCGGCTCCTTCATCATGTCGAACAGCGTGCACGACATCAAGCACGTGCTGGGCGGCTTCGGAAAGATCCTGAAGGGCAGCAAGTACCACAAGCACGAATACGTCGAGCTGCTGACCCTGCTCTACTTCTTCGTCCGGCTGGCGCAGTCGAAGGGCGCCATGGCGCTCGAGCCGCATATCGAGAAGCCGGAGGAAAGCGTCGCCTTCCAGAAATTCCCCAAGATCGCCAAGGACAAGGTCGCGATCACCATGATCTGCGACTACCTGCGGATGGTCGGCATGAATGCCGACGACCCGCACCAGATCGAAGACATCATGTCGAAGGAGCTGAAGAAGATCGCGGCCGAGGAACAGCACGCCGCGCATTCCTTCCAGGCCCTTGCCGATGCGCTGCCCGCGCTCGGCATCGTCGCCGCGGTGCTCGGCGTCATCAAGACCATGGCCTCGATCGACAAGCCGCCGGCGGTGCTGGGCGGCATGATCGGCGGCGCGCTGGTCGGCACCTTCCTCGGCATCCTGCTCGCCTATGGCATGATGGGGCCGATGGCGGCGCGGCTGAAGGGCGTGATCGACGAGGATTGCAAGTTCTACGAGGTGATCCGCGCGGTGATCGTCGCCCATCTGCACGGCAATGCGCCGCAGGTGGCGGTCGAGGCCGGCCGCAAGACCGCGCCGACCCACTCCATGCCGAGCTTCCAGGAGCTCGAGGCGGCGCTGCAGGAGACGCAGATCGGCTAGCCCTCAGACGCCGGGCGGCCGCAAGCGCGTGGCCGGGCCTGGCATGGCTTGACGCCGGCAGTCGCGGCCGGCACGCCGCGCGCAATGGACCAGCCCGGGTTTCCCTATTCCCATTCGCCCTATCACGAGCATCTCGGCGTCAGCGTCGCCGAATGGCGCGACGGCTATGCCAGGCTCGTCTGCGACACGGTCGCGCACCACGCCAACCGCTCAGGGATCGTGCATGGCGGCGTGCTGCTGTCGATGATCGACCAGGCGGCGGCCTTCGCCGGGCTCTACTGCCCACATCCCGGCCGCGTCCGGCGCGCGGTCACCCTCGACCTCGATTGCCGCTTCACCGGCCAGGCCGCGATCGGCACCCGGCTCTCGGCCGAGGGGCGGGTGATGACGGCCGGCCGCAACGTCTTCTTCGCCCGCACCGAGGTGTTCGACGCGGCGGGGACGCTGATCGCCTTCGGCGCCTCGACCCACCGCTACCGCGCCGGCAGCGCCGATGCCTACGGGGTGCCCGCCGAGGAGGCGTGACGCAGCGCGTGCAGCGCCTGCTCGGCGACCTCCGGCCCGGCCAGGATCTCGATGCTGCGGGCGATGTCGATCGGGTGCAGCCCGTCGCCAGCCTCCGAGGTATGCGCGCCGATCTCGGCCAGCCGGCCGATCAGCTCCCGCACCGCCTTGTCATAGGCGCCGGCGCTGCCGAGCTTGCGGCCGGCGGCCTCCATCAGCCGCAGCTTGCGGGCGCCCTCCTCCATCGCCTCGATGGCGAGGTCGTCGACCTGTTCCGCCTCGGCCAGGCGGGTCGCCGGCAGCAATACCTGCTCCTCGGTCGCCACCCGGTAGCCGGCCCGGCAGGCCTCGTCGGCGGCGCGGCGGAAGGCCTGCACCTTGGCCTGGCGCTCGCCGGTGAGCAGCGGGCAGCGCTCGAGATCCTCGAGCCGCTCGGCTAGGCCGAGCGCGGCATCGGCGGCGGCGCCCGGGTCGAGCTCACCGAAGGGCGGCGGCGGCTGGGCGAGCATGGTCTCGAGCGCCTCGACCGCGACCATGCGCGCATTGGGCGCGAGCGAGGCGGCGATCTGCGCGACCCCGCCCGGCGCGCTGGCGCGCAGCAGCAGCGTGGCGAGCGCCGCCGAAAGCGGCCCCGGCCCCGCCGGCACGATGGCCGTGAGCGCGCGCCGGGCCAGCTCGTCCGGCGGCCCGGCGGGGCCGGCGGCGATCGCCTCCCACAGCACCGGGCCGGCGGCCCAGACGGGGCGGCAGGTGGCGGCGATCGCGGCATAGTCCTGCGCGGTCAGCCCGGTCTCGTGCCAGGCCGGCGGCGGCGCGGCGGGCAGCAGTGCGGCCGCCTCGGGCCAGAGCATCCCGCCGAGCTCGACGATCATCTCGGCATCTGCCGTGGTGTGGCCGAGGCAGCGGGCGGCCAGTGCCTCGCCCGCCTCGCCCATCGCCGCCTGCACCGCGACGGCGAGCGCCGTCAGGGCGCTGCGCGGCAGCCCGTGCGCGCCGCGCTTCCAGTCCTTGGGCGCCATCACCGCGCCGTCGAGCGGCAGGAAGAGCAGCCGGGAAAACCGCAGCTTGCGCGGCGGCCGCAGCGTGCGCAGCCGCGAGCGCACCGGCTCGAGCACCGCATCCGCCATGCCGCGATCGGCCAGTTCGTCGAGCATGGAGACCAGCTTCGCCAGCGCCGCATCGTCGGCGGCGGCGGCGGCCTGGGCCAGCAGCCGGATCTCGCGCAGCGCGCCGTTCATGCGCAGGCCGCCCGGAGCTGCTCGTTGCGCGCGGTCTGCTGCACCATGCGGCCAGTCACCCAGTCCTGGTTCGGCTGCACGGTGCGGCGCCAGCGCCGGAGGCCGAGCTGGTGGCCCTCGGAATCGCCGGCAGCGTCGAAGCCGACCCATTCGCCGACCTCGGCCGGGATGACGGGCACGAGGTTCGCCATGTCGAGCACCGCCGCGCTGCGGCGTTCCGCCTTGGCGTCGCGCCAGAGGCCGCAGATCAGGTCCCAGCCATCGAGCAGCCATTCGGCGCGCGCCGCCTGCTGCAGGATCGGCTCGGGGTCCATCTGCCAGCGCAGGATCAGCGACCAGAGATCGTCGGTCAGGGCATGGGTGTCGGCCAGCGCCACCTTCAGGCAGCGCTGCGTCAGCCCGGCGCTCTGCGCCAGCAGGCGGGCGCAGATCCGGTCGACGGAATCGGCGGTCTCTGACCAGCGGGAGAGGTCGTTGGTGACGGCGGCGATCTCGCTGCTGAGCTTCGGCAGCCGGGCCCGGGTGGGGTCGCGCGGCAGGCCGCAGGGCTCGAAGACCTCGGCGAGCGCGGTCAGCGTCTCGAAGGCCATGGCCGGGCTGAGCCCCGCATCGCCCCGCCTGGCATGCAGCACGGCGCGCGCCCGCCGCTCGACCGAGGCGGGGTCGTCGCGCTCGGGCGGCGGCAGGCCGAGGCTGGCGGGCTCGCCCTGCCGCACCAGCTCGAGCAGCAGGTAGTACTGGGTGAGGGTACGGGCGTTGCGCACCGCCTCGGTCACCTCGCGCGCGGCGCGGGCGGCGGCGCGTCCGGCATGACCATCGAGGGCGACGCTGCGCATGGCCTCCCGCACCGCCCGCGGGGTCAGCGAGGGCAGCTGGGAGACCCGGATCCAGAGGGCGCGGTCGTGCAGCGTCGGCGCGCAGATGTCGGGCAGGGCCGACCAGGGGAGGATGTAGACGCCCTCGACCCCTGCCGGGTTGTTCAATATGAGTTCGGCGCTCCGTCGGTCGCCCGGCCGGATGCGGCCGCCGAGCAGGGCGGGCGTGGTGAAGGGCAACGTCAGCCCCCGCTCGAGGAAGGTGACGGGCTTGTATTTACCGGCGTCGTACCGGACCAGCCAGGAGGTTGCGTCCGCGGAGCCCATGCCAGCCAGTCTGGCCGAAGCGCGTAAAGGAACCGTTCCGTGCCGCATGGAGCGTGCAAATCCCGCACGCCCCCTTGCCCGCCGGCCGCCGGCGCGGCAGGAGCCCGCCGACCTGGACTGCGAAAGGACCGGCCATGCGCGTGAAGGACGTGAAGAAGGTGGTGCTCGCCTATTCGGGCGGCCTCGACACCAGCGTCATCCTGAAATGGCTGCAGACCACCTATGGCTGCGAGGTCGTGACCTTCACCGCCGATCTCGGCCAGGGCGAGGAGCTCGGCCCGGCGCGCGACAAGGCGCTGCTGCTCGGCATCAAGCCCGAGAACATCTTCATCCGTGACCTGCGTGAGGAGTTCGTGCGGGACTTCGTCTTCCCGATGTTCCGGATGAACGCGCTGTACGAGGGGCAGTATCTGCTCGGCACCTCGATCGCCCGCCCGCTGATCGCGCAGGAGCAGATCCGCATCGCCGAGCAGGTCGGGGCGGACGCCGTGGCGCATGGCGCGACCGGCAAGGGCAACGACCAGGTCCGCTTCGAGATCGGCTACTACGCGCTGAAGCCGGACATCAAGATCATCGCGCCCTGGCGGGAATGGGAGCTGACCAGCCGGACGACGCTGCTGGAATTCGCCGAGGCCCACCAGATCCCGATCGCCAAGGACAAGCGCGGCGAGGCGCCGTTCAGCGTCGACGCCAACCTGCTGCATTCGAGCAGCGAGGGGAAGATCCTGGAGGAGCCCTGGGACGCGCCGGACGAGATGGTCTGGCAGCGCACGATCAGCCCGATGGACGCGCCCGACAAACCGACCGAGATCCTGGTCGAGTTCGAGCGCGGCGATGCGGTCGGCATCAATGGCCAGCGGCTGTCGCCGGCCGCGCTGCTGACCGAGCTGAACGCGCTCGGCCGCGCGAACGGCATCGGCCGGCTGGATCTCGTCGAGAACCGTTTCGTCGGCATGAAGTCGCGCGGCTGCTACGAGACCCCGGGCGGCACCATCCTCTATCAGGCGCACCGTGCCATGGAGAGCATCACGCTCGACCGCGAGGCGGCGCATCTGAAGGACAGCCTGATGCCGCGCTATGCCGAGCTGGTCTATAACGGCTTCTGGTTCAGCCCGGAGCGCCGGATGATCCAGGCCATGGCGGATGCCAGCCAGGCCAGCGTGACCGGCGAGGTGCGGCTGACGCTCTACAAGGGCAATGTCATCGTCACCGGCCGGCGCAGCCCGCACAGCCTCTACTCGATGAAGCACGTCACCTTCGAGGAGGACCAGGGCGCCTACGACCAGTTCGATGCGCAGGGCTTCATCAAGCTGAACGCGCTCAGGCTGCGCCTCGGCGCCATGGCGGGCCGCAAGGGTGGCGCTCTCTAGCGAAGCCGTCCCGGGGCCGCGCCCGCATGGCTGGCGGGCGCGGCTGCGGCACCTCTACATCGGCGGCTCGGTCGAGGCACATCGCTTCCGGCTCGGGCTGCTGGCGCTCGACCTGGTCAGCCTGGGCTGGATCATCGCCGCCTCCTTCCTCGGGCGCGAGGACTGGGTGCTGGCGGTCGACGTGCTGCTCGGCCTTGTGCTGGTGGCGGAATACGGGCTGCGGATCGGGTCCAGCACACGGCCCTGGCGCAGCGCGCTGACGCCGCTGAACCTCGCCGACCTCGTCGCGATCCTGTCGCTGCTGCTGGCCCCCTTCCTCGAGGGCGCCTTCGCCTTCCTGCGCGCGCTCCGGATGCTCAGGCTGCTGCATTCGGTGCGGCTGCTGGCCACGTTGCAGAGCGAGCTGCCCTTCATCCGCCGCAACGAGGAGGCGATCCTGGCGGCCGCCCAGCTCGGCGTCTTCCTCTTCGTCATGAGCGGCCTGGTCTACGAGACCCAGCACCGGCACAACCCTGGGATCGAGAACTACGCCGATGCGCTCTACTTCACCGTCACCGCGCTGACCACGACGGGCTTCGGCGACATCACCCTGCCCGGCACCTCCGGGCGGCTGCTGACCGTCGTGATCATGCTGGCGGGCATCACGCTTTTCCTGCGGCTGGCCCAGGCGCTGTTCCAGCCGCAGAAGGTGCGCTTCCCCTGCCCGGCGTGTAATCTGCAGCGCCACGAGCCCGATGCGGTGCATTGCAAGGCCTGCGGCGCGCTGCTGGCGATACCGGACGAGGGGAGGTGAGGCGATGCGCGGATGGTTGCTGGCGGTCTGGGTGCTGCTCGCACCGCTGCCGGCGCTGGCGCAAGGCGCCTGCCCGGGACGGATCTCGTCGACCGTGCTCGGCACCGTGCCGTCCCTGGCGATGCTCACCGTGCAGGTCCCGGGCGACGACCAGGCCAACCAGAGCTTCCAGCGCTCCATGATCGCGGCGCTGCGGCGCAGTGGCTTCACCATCGGCGCGCCGCCCACCCATGTGCTGACCTGGCGCGGCGACATCAATGCGCGCAGCCGCCCCGATCCGCTGCGCACCGAGCAGTTCAGCGGGCGCGGCAGCACCCCCTCGCGCGGCCTCGACGACCTCGGCTGGATGCAGGGCGTGCCGCGGCTCGAGCGCGGCGCCGGGTCGGCCGTCTCGCGCATCGAGGGCTCGGTCGAGCTGCGCGACGTGTCCTCCGGCCGGGTGATCTGGTCGGCGCAACTCACCTGCGCGCGGGCCGGCAGCAACGACGCGGCGCTGGTCGGCACGCTGGTCGGTGTCATCGTGCCGACGATCGGGCAGACCGTGCGGAACCGGGAGTTCTGAGACGGGCGGCCGGGTCCAGCGCGTGGCGGCGCCGCCGACCAGGGTGACGCGGTCCATGCAGGGCCGAACCGCCGGTCGCCCGCCGGGTTGCGGAGCGCCGGCGGAACGGGAAAGCTCGCCGGCGGAGGATACGCCCATGGACGCCCCGCCTTTGCTCGGCCGCGGCTTCACCTGGAACGAGCTTGCGCCCGGCCAGCGCTTCCGCACGCATCGGCGGACGGTGACCGAGCACGACCTGATGGGCTTCGTCGGGCTCGCCGGCATGCAGGAGCCGCTCTTCGTCGATGCGACGCTGGAGGGCGCACTCGGGGCGCGGCCGGTGCCGGGCGTGCTGACCTATGCGCTGATCGAGGGCATGGTGCTGGCCGGCATGGCGCATGGCACCGGCCTCGCGCTGCTGGAAAGCGCCTTCCGGCCGCGCGCGCCGGTGCGGGTCGGTGATACCATCGAGGCGGAGGTCGAGGTCACGTCGGTGCGGCCGACCTCAGCGGGCGGGCGCGGCGTGGTCGCCTCCGCGATCACGGTGAAGAATCAACGGGGAGAGATCGTCATGGACTATACGGCCGTGCGGCTGATGGCGGGGGCGGCATGATCGCCCGGCGTGGCGTGCTGGGCACGGCGCTCGCGCTGCCGATGGCGGCGCGGGCGCAGGACGCGACGAAGCCGATCCGCCTGGTGATCGCCTTCCCCGCCGGCGGCCCGACCGACGTCATCGGCCGGCTGATCGGCGAGCGCATGGCGCGCTTCCTGGGCCAGACCGTGGTGATCGAGAACCGGGGTGGCGCCAACGGCAATATCGCGGCCGAGGCGGTGGCGAAGTCGGACGCCGATGGCAGCGTGCTGCTCTACAATACGTCGTCCATCGCGATCAGCCGGGCGCTCTACCGGCGGCTCGGCTACGACCTGCTGCGCGACCTGGCGCCCGTTTCGCTGACCGCTGCCGCGCCATCGCTGTTCGTCGTGAACCCGAAGCTGCCGGTCAGGACGCCGGCCGAGTTCATCGCCTGGGCGCGCGCCAATAGCGGGAAGATCAGCTACGGCTCGGGCGGCGTCGGCAATGCCTCGCACCTGCAGTGCTTCATGATCATGAAGCATATCGGCGCCGAGGCGACGCATGTGCCCTATCGCGGCACCGCGGCGGCGCTGACCGACGTGGCGGCGGGCAATGTGCAGTTCATGTCGGATGCCTTCAACACTGCCTTCCCGGTGGCCCGCGAGGGGCTGGTGCGGGCGATCGCGGTGACCTCGGCGCAGCGCGCGGAGCAGTTGCCGGAGGTGCCGACCGCGGCCGAGGGCGGGCTGCTGCCGCCGGGCACGGATACCGGCATCTGGCAGGGCATCATGGCGCCGGCGCGGACGCCGCCGGCTGCGATCGCCCGCCTCAATGCCGCGGTGAATGCGGCGCTGCGCGACGATGAGGTGAAGGCGCGGCTGGCCGGCATGGGCGCGCGGCCGACCGGCGGCAGCGCCGAGGATTACGCGAAGTACCTCGCTGCCGAGATCGAGCTCTGGGGGCGCGTGGTCAAGGAAAGCGGGGCGCAGGAGGATTAGGCGGCGCCCGGCTTCTGCCGCTCGCTATCGGTCTTGAGCTGCCCGCAGGCGGCGAGGATGTCGCGCCCGCGCGGCCGGCGGATCGGGCTGGAATAGCCCGCCGCATTCAGGATGGCGGCGAACCTCGCCGTCTGCTCGTAGGTCGAGGTCTGGTAGGGGCTGCCAGGCCAGGGGTTGAACGGGATCAGGTTCACCTTGGCCGGCAGGCCGTGCAGCAGCCGGACCAGCTCGCGCGCCTCGGCCTCGCTGTCGTTCACGCCGCGCAGCATGACGTATTCGAAGGTGATGCGCCGCGCATTGCTCGCGCCGGGATAGCGCCGGCAGGCCGCCAGCAGCTCGGCGATCGGATATTTGCGGTTCAGCGGCACGATCTCGTCGCGCAGTTCATCCGTCACCGCGTGCAGCGAGACGGCCAGGTTCACCCCGAGTTCCTCGCCGCAGCGGTCCATCATCGGCACGACGCCTGAGGTCGACAGCGTGATGCGCCGGCGCGAGAGCCCGATGCCCTCATGGTCCATGATGATGCGCAGCGCCTTCGCGGTGTTCTCGTAATTGTAGAGCGGCTCGCCCATGCCCATGACGACGATGGTCGAGAGCCAGCGCGGCACCTCGTCCTTCGGGCTCGGCCATTCACCGTATGAATCGCGTGCGGCCATGAACTGGCCGACGATCTCGGCCGCGCCGAGGTTGCGCACCAGCGCCTGGGTGCCGGTATGGCAGAAGCGGCAGGAGAGCGTGCAGCCGACCTGGGTCGAGATGCAGACCGCGCCGCGATCCTCATCCGTGTCGGGGATGTAGACGGTCTCGACCTGCTGGCCGTCGCGGAATTTGAACAGGAATTTGCGCGTCTCGTCGCGGCTGGTCTGCACCGTCGCGGCCTCGGGCCGGCCGATGACGAAGCGCTCGGCGAGCTTCGCGCGCAGCGGCCCGGCGATCGAACTCATCGCGGCGAAGTCGGTCACGCCCTGGTGGTAGATCCAGTGCCAGAGCTGCTTGGCGCGGAACGGCTTCTCGCCGAGCGTCGCCATCTCGGCCGCCAGCTCCTCGCGCGTCAGCCCGACCAGCTCGCGCCGGCCATCCGCCAGGGTCGGCGGCGGCGGGTTGAAGCGTGCGGTCTTGGCGAGGATGCGGTCGCGTTCGGTGGCCGTCAGCTCGGCGTTCATCGGCGGCGCGCCGGCGGCGGCGCGGCGGCCGGGCACTCCTTCGTGATGGCGTCATGCGCGGCGCCGAAGCCGGCCAGCGGGAAGGTGTCGGTCACCGTGCCGCGGCCATTCTGCGCCGGGCCCTTCAGCACCGCCTCGCGGCCGTTGCGGAAGGCGCGCACCGCCGCCGCGCCGTCGCGCGCCGCCGCCGTCGAGCCTGCGGTGTAGAAGGGCAGGCTCGTCGGGCCGACGGCAAGCGTCGCATCGGCATTGCGCGGATAGGTGTAGCCGGAGGAGATCGTCACGGTGTCGCGCGCCCCGGCGCGGTGGCTCACCGAGAGCAGCACGCCCTGCCGCCCGCCAGGCTCCGACCGGCTGGGCCGGGCGAAGGCGTAGCAGACCTTCCGACCGTCCTCGGTGAAGGTGGCCGCGGTCCAACTGCCGAAATCGCCGAGCTTCTGCGGCCGCGGCGCATTGCCCTGCGCCAGGGCCGGCGAGGCCAGGGCGGACGATGCAAGGGCAAGGAGAATCGCAAGGGTAGAGGCCAGACGCATGGCCCCTAGATAGAAGCCCGGCCTGCCCCCAGCAACCGGCACCCAGCAACCAGGATGGCGAAGCCGGGGCAGACCGCTTATGCAGCCGGCATGACGGATACGACAGACGGCCAGCTCGCTGCCCAGTACGAGGCCTATCCCTACCCCCTCCGCGACCCGCGGGAGGAGGCGAAGCGCCTGATCATCGGCAGCCCGAGCCACCTGCTCGAGATCGACCACTGGATCTTCGGCAGCCGCCGGCCCGCCGCCGAGCCGTTGCGGGCCCTGGTCGCCGGCGGCGGCACCGGCGACGGCACCATCATGCTGGCGCAGCAATTGGCGACTGCCGGTCGGCCCGGCAGCGTCACCTGGCTCGATCGCAGCAGCACCGCGCGCAGGGTGGTCGAGGCGCGGGCGGCGATGCGCAAGCTAGACAATATCCGCTGCGTCGAGGGCTCGCTGCTGGAACTGGCGTCAAGCGGCCTCGGCCCCTTCGACTACATCGATTGCTGCGGCGTGCTGCACCACCTGCCGGATCCGCTGGAGGGGCTGCGCGCCCTGACCAGCGTGCTGGCGCCGGGCGGCGGGCTCGGGCTGATGGTCTATGCGCCGCATGGCCGCACCGGCGTCTACATGCTGCAGGATGCGCTGCGGCTGCTCGCCCCCGCGACCGAGCCGCCGCCAGCGCGGGTCGAGATCGCCAAGCGGCTCTGGCGGCACGTGCCGGAGACCGCCTGGCTGCGGCACAACCCCTGGATCACCGACCATGTCTCGGCCGGCGATTCCGGCATCTACGACCTGCTGCTGAACCCGCGCGACCGCGCCTATACCGTGCGCGAGTTCAACGCGCTGATTGAGGCGGCGGGGCTCGCGGTACGCTGCTGGGTCGAGCCGCTGCGCTACGACCCCGACCAGTACCTGGCGGACCCGAAGCTGCGGGCGAAGACGGCGGGGCTGGCGCCGCTCGAGCGCGCGGCGCTGGCGGAAGCGGTCGCCGGCAACATGGGCATCCACGTGGTCTACTGCACGCGCGCCGAGGCGCCGCCGCCGGAGGTACCTTGGGAGGAGCCGGAAGCGGTGCCGGTGCTGCGCAACATGGATGGCGGCTACCTCGCGCAGAACATCCCGGCGGACAACACTATCCCCGTGATGTTCGACGGGGTGCGCATGGTGGTGCCCTTGCCGCGGCTGGGGCGGGCGATTTTGGCGCGCATCGACGGCCAGCGCAGCATCGGCGCGATCGCCGACGAGCTGGCGGCGAACGGCACCGCGCGCGAGCTGTTCGCCAAGGAATTCGCGGCGCTGCGGCGGGCGATGGAGCCGATGAACCGGCTGCTCATCGCGGCGCCATGAGCGCGGATCGCCGAAGGGCCCGCAGGCGTGAAGCCGCGCGCCTAGCCGATGCGGATCGCCGCAGGGACGGAGGGCCCGCAGGCGCCACTCCTCGCGTCTATCCGGTCATGAGCGCGCGCACGGCCTCCGGCCGCGGCAGCGGCGCGACGGCACCGTAGCCGGTGGTCGACAGCGCGGCGCAGGCATTGGCGTAGCGCGCGGCGGCGTCGGGCGCGTCGCCGGCCAGCGTGCGCGCGAGGAAGGCGCCGGCGAAGGCATCGCCCGCGCCGGTCGCATCCACCGCGTCGACCTGGTGCGGCGGGATCACCAGGCGGGTGCCGTCGGCCTGCGCCAGCAGCACGCCGGCGCTGCCCATCTTGAGGGCCACGAGCGGCGGGCCGAGCCGCAGGTAGAACTCGGCGATCGCCTCCGGCGCCGCGAGCCCGGTCAGCACGCGGGCATCGTCGAGCGAGGGCAGCGCGATATCGACGCTCGCCATCGCCGCATGGATCACGGCGGCGGCGCGGGCGCGCGGCCAGAGCCTCAGGCGAAGATTGGTGTCGTAGGAAACGCGGACTCCGGCCGCCTTCGCCACCCCGATGGCGTGGAACACCGCATCGCAGGCGCTCGTCGAGATCGCCTGGCTGATGCCGGAGACGTGCAGGATGCGCGCCGCGCGGATGGCCGCGTCGGGCACGTCGGCGGGCGCATAGGTGCTGGCGGCGCTGCCGCTGCGGTAGAAGGTGAACTCGTGCCCGCGCGCGTCATGCGTGACGAGGTAGAGCGCGGTCGGCGCGGCCGCGCGGCGCAGCACATGCGTGGTGTCGACGCCCTCGGCCTGCCAGAGCGCCATGAAGCTGTCGCCGGGGCGGTCCGTGCCGATCGCGGTCAGGTACCCGACGCGGGCGCCCTGGCGCGCGGCGCAGATCGCGGCGTTGCTGGTGTCGCCGCCATGGCCCTCGAGATAGAGGCCCGACTCCTGGCGATTCAGCTCCAGCATGGGCTCGCCCAGGCAGAGCAATTCGGGCGTGGCGCTCACGCCTGCATCAGCCCGAGCGCATCGCGCGCCGCGGCGAGGATCGCACCCTTGTCGCCGGCCGCGATCCGCGCCTCGTCGACCAGCCTGCCGCCGATGCCGACGAAATCGGCGCCGGCGGCGAAGTAGTCCGGCGCATTGCGGGCATCGACGCCGCCGGTCGGGCAGAACACCGCGCCGGGAAACACCGCCCGCACCGCCTTCACATGGCTTGGGCCGCCGGCGGAGCTGGCCGGGAAGAGCTTGACCACATCGGCGCCGGCGGCGAGTGCGGCACGGATCTCGGTCGGCGTCAGCGCCCCCGGCATGGCGCAGGTGCCGGCGGCGCGGGCGGCGGCGACCACCGCCGGGTCGACCCAGGGCGTGACCAGGAACTGTGCGCCGGCGGCGAGGCAGGCCTCGGCGGCCGCCACGTCCGGCACCGTGCCGGCGCCGACCACCAGGCCCGGCTCGCGCGCAAGGGCGGCGATCAGCGGCACCGCCTCGGGCGTGGTGAGCGTGATCTCGAGGATCGTCATCCCCGCCTCGCGCAGCCAGGCGCAGGCGGTCGCGGCATGGGCCGCCGTGGAACAGCGGATGACGGGGACAACCTTGGCGCGCCGGAGCGCGGGGATCAGCGCATGCATGCGCCGAGTGTTACCCCCGCGGCCATCGTCGCGGCAGGGGTTTTCAGGCCCGGCGCGAGAGCGCCATCATCATGTCGGCGGTGGTCTCGAGCTTGCGGAACTCGGCCTCGGCACGGCGGCACTCGGTGCCGGTCTGGCCGAGCGCGACCGAATAGCCGTCGAAGGCGTCCTCGAGCCCGCCGAGCGAGCTCGACAGCGCGCCCAGCTCGCGCCGCAGCTCGGCGACCGCGCCGGCCTGCTCGGCCAGCGCCGCCTCGAGCCCGCGCAGGGCGCGCCGCAGCCGGTCCTCCGGCCGCTCGGGGAAGGTGAAGATGGCGGCGGCCTGCAGGGTCTCGGTCATGACGGCGCTCCTCGGTAACGTCTCATTTACCGATAAACGTCTCTTTAACCCCTGTCCAGCGGAAAAGCTTAGGGCTTGGTTAATACCCCCAGAACCACCAGGCCCCGGCCAGCAGGCAGGTCGCCGCGCCGATGCTGAGCACCCAGCGCAACGCCAAATAGCCGGGCGGCAGCAGGCCACGCCGGTTCGCCAGGGTCTCGACCCCCGCGGTGCCGAGGATGCCGAGGCCGAGCGCGAGCAGCGAATGGCCAGGCTCCAGCAGCAGCGCCACCCAGGCGACCAGCGCCGGCAGCACGCCGAGCAGCAATCGCCCGAGGGCGCCGCGGCCGGCGGGATCGGCGAGCGCCAGGCCCCAGTGCACCGCGCCGAGGAAGCTCAGGATGACCGCGCCGTAGGTGCCGAGCGCGGCCATCGCGAAGCCCTCTAGTTCCTCCGGGCCATAGGCCGCGAGGAAGATGGTGGCGAAGAACGGGATCAGCCCGGCGAGGCCGAGCCAGCGGGCGGAGCGGGGTAGCGTGTGCATGCGCCGAGATGCGGCTGCGCCTGGAATTGCGCAAGCGCGCCAAGACGGTAGTCTCCGGCGGAAACAGGGAGGACCGGTCATGCATCGTCGCTGGCTGCTGGGCGCGCTCGGCGCCGCCGCGGCAAGGCCCGCCCTCGCCGCCGACTGGCCGAGCCAGCCGGTGCGTCTGCAGGTCGCCTTCCCGCCCGGCGCCTCGACCGACGTGCTGGCGCGCGCCATGGCGCCGGTGCTGGGCGCCGCGCTCGGCCAGCCGGTCGTGGTGGAGAACCGGCCGGGCGCCGGCGGCAACCTGGCGACGCAACAGGTGATGCGCGCCGCGCCCGACGGCCACACCCTGCTGCTGCACAGCGTCGCCTATGCGGTGAACCCGAGCCTCTACAGGAACGCCGGCTACGACGCGGTCGCCGACCTGGAGCCGGTAGCGCTGCTCGCCAGCACGCCGAACATCCTGACCGCGAACCCCGAGAAGGTGCAGGCGACCACGCTGCAGGCACTGCTCTCCGAGGCGCGGGCGCGGCCGATGGAATACGGCTCATCGGGCACCGGCACGACGACGCATCTCGGCGCCGAGTTGCTGTTCAACGCGCTGGCGAAGACGCCGGTGCTGCACGTCGCCTTCGGCCCGGCGCAGGCGATCACCGCGGTGGTCGGCGGCCAGGTGCCGATCGCCTCGACCTCCATGCCGCCGGCCCTGCCGATGATCCGCGAGGGCCGGCTGCGCCCGATCGCGGTGATGAGCCTCAGGCGCGACCCCGCCCTGCCGAACGTGCCGACGGTGGCGGAAAGCGGCTTCCCCGGCTTCGAGGCGCTGACCTGGTTCGCGATGCTGGCGCCGAAGGGCACGCCGCCCGCCGTGCTCGACCGGCTGAACGGCGAGGTGGCGAAGGCGCTGGCCGCGCCCGAGGTGGCGGCGCGGCTGCAGAACCTCGCCTTCCAGCCGACGCCGATGCCGCGCGCGGAGGTCGCCGCCTATATCCGCGACGAGGTCGCCAAATGGGCCGCGGTGGTGAAGAGCTCGGGCGCCACCGCCGAATGACCGCCGGCGCCGCGCTGGCCGTAGCCGGCCTCCCGGCCTAGAACACCGGGCCGGGAGCCCGCATGCAGAGCGTATTCGAGATCGCGATCCTCCTGTTGCTGGTGCTGCTCAACGGCATCTTCGCCATGAGCGAGCTGGCGATCGTCTCGGCCCGCAGGGGCCGGCTGCAGGCGATGCAGCGGCAGGGCAGCGTGGGTGCCGCGGCGGCGCTGGCGCTGGCCGAGGACCCGCAGCGCTTCCTGCCGACGGTGCAGGTCGGCATCAGCCTGGTCGGGATCCTGGCCGGCGTGTTCGGCGGCGCCCGGCTCGCCGGCCCGCTCGGCGAGGCGCTGGCGCATATCCCGGGCGTTGCGCGCTTTGCCACCGAGGCGGCCTTCGCGCTCGTCGTCATCGCCATCGCCTATGCCAACCTGATCCTCGGCGAGTTGGTGCCGAAGCAGCTGGCGCTGCGCGACCCCGAGCGCTTCGCCGTCGCGGTCGCCCGGCCCATGGCCTGGCTGGCGCGCTGGACCGCGCCGGTGGTCTGGGTGCTTGGGAAATCCTCGAACCTGGTGCTCAAGCTGTTCGGACCCGCCCGGCCGGGCGACCAGGCGGTGACGGAAGAGGAGGTCAAGGCGGTCGTCGCCGAGGGCGCCGAGGTCGGTGCGCTCGAACACGAGGAACGCCACATGATCGAGCGCGTGCTGCGGCTGGCCGACAAGCCGGTGCGCGCGCTGATGACACCGCGCAACGACGTCGCCTGGATCGACCGCAACGCGCCGCCCGAGGAGGTCGCTATGGCGCTGCGGGCGAGCGACGTCACCCGCTTCGTCGTCGCCGACGGCACGGTCGACAACGTGGTCGGCGTGGTGGTGGCCAAGGACCTGCTCGACCTGGCGCTCGAGGGCAAGCCGCTCTCGGTCGCACTCGCGCTGAAGCAGCCGCTGGTGCTGCCGGATGCGCTGCCCGCCCTGGACGCGCTCGAACGCATGCGGCACGACCGCATCGGCCTCGCGCTGGTGCTCGACGAATACGGCAGCTTCGAGGGCGTGGTGACCACATCCGACCTGCTGGAGGCGATCATCGGCGAGCTCGGCCCGCAGGAGGCGATCGAGGCGCCGGGCGAGGCGGTGCAGCGGCACGATGGCAGCCTGCTGCTGGACGGCATGATGCCGAGCGACGAATTGCGGGCGCGGCTCGAGCTGCCGCCGCTGCCGCAGCAGGGCAGCTACCACACGGTGGCCGGGCTGATGCTGGCGCTGCTGCAGCGGGTGCCGCGCGAGGGCGACCGCATCGTCTGGGCCGGCTGGCGGTTCGAGATCGTCGACATGGATGGCCGGCGGGTCGACAAGGTGCTGGCGAGCCGGGAGGAGGCGGGCGCCGCCTGATCAGGCCGCGACGGGCTCCCGCGCCGGCCGGAGCGCCGCGACCGCGTCCCAGGTCAGCAGGGTCTCGACCTCGCCGCCCTGCACGACGGGCAGCCGCCAGACCCGCTCCTTCATCCCCTTGCCCGCGAGGTGCACGATGCCGAGCGGGGTATGCGGGGCATGCGGCTCGACCACCATGCGCCGGTCCGCGCACCAGGCCGGCGTGCCCTTGCCGCAGAACCAATTGGCGGTCGCCGGCAGCAAGGTGAAGGGCTGGCGCAGCCTGAAGACGACGTAGTTCATCGCGGTCTGCTCGCTGAGCTGGAACTGGAGATTAGCGGCCGAGCGGCCGCGCAGGCGGAAGCGCCGGATCGCCGCGCGATGCGCCTCGGCCCAGAGCGCCCAGTGCGGCGCATCGCCCCGCAGCGCGAAGGCGCCGACATTCAGGATCGGGTTGCGGCCGAGCCGGTAGCCGGCGCGCAGCCCGTAGCTCCAGGCGAAGGCCTTCTGGTTCTGGCCCCAGAGCTTGGGCGGCTTGTAGGCGGTCCAGTAACCGCGATCGAGCTCGGGCACGATCGCCAGCCGGCCACCCACCGCGGCGGCGAGGTAGTGGCGCAGCACCGATTCGTCCTGCACCCAGGCATCGGCGTCGATCCAGAGATAGGTCGGATGCCCCGGAAAGTAGCGCGGCAGATGCGGGCGCGCCGCGAGCCCGCGATAGTGGTCCGGCACGCCGGGCCAGGGGATCTCGACATCCATGCCCGGCTCGACGCAGCGCGCGCCATGGCCGGCAAGCCAGCCCCGCTGCGCCTTGGTCAGACCCAGGTCGAGGACACCGATCGGCAAGGCATGGGCGAAGTCGCCGGCCTTCAGCGACAGCACCAGGCCGCGCAGCAGCTCGAAATAGCCGGCATCGGCGGCGGTGCAGATCAGCGCGCCCTCGGTGACGTCGCGCGGCATGGCGGGGTCCCTTCGGTAGCGATCGCGTTAACACGCGGGCAACCCGTTGGCCCGGGTATTCTCGCAAGGCTGGGAACGGGATTGTTGAATATTGCCTGCAATTCGGTTGACACTGAGGCATGACCATCGCCCGCATCGCCAGCTTCGCCTTCGCCGGCATCGAGGCCCTGCCGGTCGAGGTGCAGGTGCAGATCGCGCCCGGCCTGCCGGCCTTCCTGGTCGTCGGCCTCGCCGACAAGGCGGTCGGCGAGAGCCGCGAGCGGGTGCGCGCCGCGCTCGCCGGCATGGGGCTCTCGCTGCCGGCCAAGCGGGTGCTGGTCAACCTGGCGCCGGCCGACATCCAGAAGGCGGGCAGCCATCTCGACCTGCCGGTCGCGCTCGCGGTGCTGGCGGCCATGGAATTGCTGCCGCGCGAGGAGATCGCGGGCTTCGCGGCGCTGGGCGAGCTGTCGCTCGATGGCGCGATCAATCCGGTCGCGGGCGTGCTGCCAGCCGCGCTCGCCGCCTCCGAGCGCGAGCTCGGGCTGATCTGCCCCGCGGCGCAGGGTGGCGAGGCGGCCTGGGCCGGGCGGATCGAGGTGCTGGCGGCGCCCGACCTGCCGGCGCTGCTCAACCATTTCCGCGGCAGCCAGGTGCTCGAGCCACCGAAGCCGCCGGCGCCCGACCCGGTGCCGGTGCCGGTGCGAAGCCTCTGCCTGTCCGAGGTGAAGGGCCAGGAGAGTGCCAAGCGGGCGATCGAGATCGCCGCGGCGGGCGGCCACAACCTGCTGATGATCGGCCCGCCGGGCGCGGGCAAGTCGATGCTGGCCGCGCGGCTGCCGGGGCTGCTGCCGGAACTGACGCCGGCCGAGGCGCTCGAGGTCTCGCTGATCCATTCGGTCGCCGGGCTGCTGCGCGGCGGGCGCCTCGTCACGCGGCCGCCCTTCCGCGAGCCGCATCATTCGGCCAGCCAGCCCGCGCTGATCGGCGGCGGCGGGCGCGCGCGGCCTGGCGAGATCAGCCTGGCGCATAACGGCGTGCTGTTTCTCGACGAATGGCCGGAGTTTCCGCGCCCCGCGCTCGAAGCGCTGCGCCAACCGATGGAGACCGGGCGCGCGACCATCGCGCGGGCCAATGCGCATGTCAGCTACCCCGCGCGCTTCCAGTGCATCGCGGCGATGAACCCCTGCCGCTGTGGCTACCTCGGCGATGCGTCGCGCGAATGCGGCCGCGCGCCGCGCTGCGGCGAGGAGTACCAGCAGCGGCTGTCCGGGCCCCTGCTCGACCGAATGGACCTGACGATCGAGGTGCAGCCGGTGCCCCACGCCGAACTCGCCCGCGCGCCGACCGGCGAGACGAGCGCAGCGGTCGCCGCGCGCATCGCAGCGGCGCGCGCGCGGCAGCGTGCGCGCTACGGCGCCGAGGGCGCACGCTGCAATGCCGCGGCAGGCGATGCTGAGTTGCAGCGGACGCTCGGCGCCGATGGGCCGGCGCGCGCGCTCGCCGAGCAGGCGGCCGAGCGGCTCCGGCTCTCCTCGCGCGGCTATGTGCGCACGCTGCGCGTCGCGCGCACCATCGCCGATCTCGCCGGCAGCGCCGCGGTCCAGCGTGCGCATGTCGCCGAGGCCCTGGCATTCCGGCAACGCCAGGCGGCGAAGGTTCCGGTCGGGTAGCGGCAGCGCGCAGCACACCTTAGATTCCTCCAACCTCCGGAGCGCCCCCGCGCCGATGCTTCGCCTTCTCCTGCTGCTGCTGCTCGCGGCAAGCCCTGCCCTGGCCCAGCGCCAGATGGTCGCCGCCGCGCATCCGCTGGCGGCCGAGGCCGGCATGGCTGCGCTGCGCGCCGGCGGCACCGCGATCGATGCGGCGGTCGCGACGCAGGCCATGCTGGCGGTGGTCGAGCCGCAATCCTCGGGGCTGGCCGGCGGCGCCTTCCTGCTGGGCTGGGATGCGCCGGCGAAGAAGCTGACCGCCTGGGACGGTCGCGAGACCGCGCCGGCCGCCGCGCCGCCCACGCTCTTCCTGCGCGACGGCCAGCCCATGGGCTTCCTCGAGGCAGCGATCGGCGGCCGCGCGGTCGGCGTGCCGGGCGCGATCCGGATGCTGGAAGCCGCGCACAAGGAGGGCGGCAAGCTCGCCTGGGCGAACCTCTTCAGCGGGGCGATCGCGGTCGCCGAGGCGGGCTTTCCGGTGACGGCGCGGCTCGCCGCGCAGATCGCCACCAATGCCGAGGCGCTCGGGCGCGATGCGGAGGCGCGCGCGGTCTTCCTGCCGGGCGGCCGGCCGCTCGCCGCCGGCGGCACGCTGCGCAACCCGGCGCTGGCGGCAACCTTGAAGGCCATCGCCGAACAGGGCGCCGATGCGCTGCATCGCGGCCCGATCGCGGCCGAGATCGCCGCCGCGGTGCGCGCGCATCCGAACCCCGGGCTGATGACCACCGACGACCTCGCCGGCTATGCGCCGCAGAAGCGCGCCGCGCTCTGCACGCCGTATCGCGCCTGGACGGTCTGCGGCATGCCGCCGCCGAGCTCGGGTGGCGTCGCGGTGGCGCAGATCCTCGGCATGCTGGCCTCGCAGGACATGGCGGCGCTGGCGCCGCGCAACGACGCCAGCGAGCAGCGCCAGCTGGATGCCGCGCATCTGCTGGGCGAGGCCGGGCGGCTTGCCTTCGCCGACCGCAACCGGTTCCTCGCGGATGCCGACCGGGTGCCGGTGCCGGTGGGCGGGCTGCTCGATCCGCGTTACCTGCTGCTGCGCGCGCAGTTGATCGACCGCGACCAGGCGATCGCCACGCCGCGGCCGGGCAATCCCTTGTGGGATGATGCGCCGCCGGTCGCCTCGCAGCCGCCGCAGCCGGAGAACGGCACCAGCCATCTCTCGATCGTCGATGCGGCCGGCAATGCGTTGGCGATGACCACCACGATCGAGGCCGGCTTCGGCGCGCGCATCATGGTGCGCGGCATGCTGCTGAACAACGAGCTGACCGATTTCTCCTTCCTCCCCGAGATCGCGGGACGTCCGGTCGCCAATCGCGTGGCGGGCGGCAAGCGGCCGCGGTCCTCGATGTCGCCGACCATCGTCTTCGGCGCCGATGGCCGTCCGGCGGCGGTGCTCGGCTCGGCCGGCGGAGCGCGCATCATCGGCCATGTCGCGCAGACGCTGGTCGCGCTGCTCGACTGGGAGCTGACGCCGCAGGAGGCGGTGGCGCTGCCGCGCATGGCCGCGCTGAACGCGACGCTCGAGCTCGAAGCCGGCACCGGCGCGGCGGCGATGGCAGCCCCGCTCGGCGGCCGCGGCTTCACGGTGGAGGCGGTGACCAATACAAGCGGGCTGCACGTGATCCGGATCCTGCCGGGACCGCGGCTGCTGGGGGGTGCGGATCCGCGGCGGGACGGCGTGGCACTCGGCGAGTAGTCTCGCGTCCAGGCCGGCACATGCGAAGGAGGGACCGATGTTGCGCCTGTTGCCCCTGCTCCTGCTGCTGCCCGTGGCGGCCCTCGCCAACGACACGAAGGAGATCGGCCGTGTCGACACCAACCTGCGCAACCTCGGCCTGACGCGCAGCGACCAGGTGGTGGTCG
>Ga0114976_10000485_pt1 | contig 24975 bp, 18 predicted proteins | sample S_130805_EF_Meta_FD_87319 | JGI IMG/M metagenome (GOLD analysis project Ga0114976, IMG submission 87319) | Freshwater microbial communities from Lake Simoncouche, Canada to study carbon cycling - S_130805_EF_MetaG | ecosystem: Environmental > Aquatic > Freshwater > Lake | place: Lake... | reverse complement strand
TCGCGGCTGGTGAAGCGGGCGAAGAGCGCGGCCGAGAGCACCGGCGCCGAGACCGCGGTCTCGACCGCCGCCTGCACCGTCCAGCGCCCCTCGCCGCTGTCCGACACGTGCCCGGAGAAGCCCTCGAGCTCCGGGTCCTGCGCCAGCGCCTGCGCGGTCAGGTCAAGCAGCCAGCTCGCCACCACGCTGCCGCGCCGCCAGGCCTCGGTGATGTCGGGGATGTTCAGCGCCAGGCGCTGGTCCTCCGGCAGCTCCGTGCTGTCGGCGTGCTTGAGGATGTCGAGGCCCTCGGCGAAGGCCTGCATCATCCCGTACTCGATCCCGTTATGGATCATCTTGGTGAAGTGGCCGGCGCCATTCGGCCCGGCATGGACATAGCCCTCCTCCGGCCGCGGATCACCGGACCGGCCGGGCGTCGGCGACGCCGCCTCGCGGCCGGGGACGAGGGCGCGGAAGATCGGGTCGAGCCGCTGCACGATCGCGTCCTCCCCGCCGATCATCAGGCAGTAGCCGCGCTTCAGCCCCCAGACGCCGCCGGAGGTGCCGATGTCGAGGAAGTGCAACCCCTTCGCGCGCAGCATGGCGCCGCGGCGCACCGCGTCCTTCCACATGCTGTTGCCGCCATCGATGACGACGTCGCCCGGCGAGAGCAGGCCGGCGAGCGTGACCACGGCCTCTTCCGTCGCGGCACCGGCGGGCAGCATGACCCAGATCGCGCGCGACGGCGCCATGGCGACGACCATCGCGGGCAGGCTGTCGACGGCCGTGGCGCCCTCGGCCGCCAGCGCCGCGCGCGCCGCCGGATCGCGGTCGAACGCAAAGCATTGGTGCCCGGCACCGAGCAGCCGCCGCACGATGTTGCCGCCCATGCGGCCGAGCCCGATCATGCCGAGTTGCACGTTTCTCTCCCTTATCCAAAGCGTGCGAGCGTGAACTCCGACGGCACCGCTTCGCGTCCCAGCACCGCCTCCGCCGTCAGCTTCCCCGCGATCGGCGCCAGTGTGTACCCGTTGCTGGTGATCGCGTGGAAGAAGCCGGGAATGCCCGGCACCTCGCCGAGCAGCGGCGCGCGATCCACCTCCACCGCGAGGCCGGTCCAGGCGCGGATGGCGTGCATGCCGGCCAGCGCCGGAACCACGCGCCCGGCGACCCAGAGATTGCCCTCGATCGAGCGGCGCAGGTTGCGCGGCGAACCGCGCGCGTCGAGCGAGCCGGTCCAGCCGCCGCCCACCAGCAGATGGCCGCCATCGCCCTGCTTCAGCGAAAGGTGCCGGCCGGCATGCGCGACCAGGTGTCGCATGGTGGGCCCGGCAGCCTCGGTCGCGATCACCTGCTGGACGGAGCCGACCGCCGGCAGGTCGACGCCCAGCATCTCGCCGATCCTGCCCGCATAGGCGCCGGCGCAGTTCACCACGCGCCCGGCGCGGATCGGCCCGCCCGCGGTCGTCACGGCGAAGCCGCTGCCCTCGCGCGCGATCGCCTGCACCTCGACGCCCTCCTGCAGCCGGGCGCCGGCGCGCGCCGCGAGCCGCCGCAGCGCGAGCGTGCCGCGCAGCGGGTCGATCTGCCCCTCGGCCGGGCTCCAGCAGGCGCCGAGGAAACCGGGGCCGAGATAGGGCGCCAGGCTGTACAGCTCATTCGCCCCCAGCAGGTGGCTCTCGAGCCCGCGCGACCGCTCGACCGCGACCTTCGCACGGGCCCAGGCGAACTCGGCCTCGGTCTCCGCCAGCATCAGCCCGCCCTCGGTGCGGATGCCCAAGCCCTCGCCGGCCTCGGCGGCGATCTCCCGCCACAGCGCGATGCTGGGCAGGCCGAGCGCGAGCCGGTCGATCGCCGGGCCGCGATCGCTTTCGCCGTCGAAGTCGTAGCTGAGCAGCTGCACGTGCAGGCTGCCGGCATTCGCGGTGCTGGCGGCCATGCCGGCCTCGCCGCGCTCGACCAGCAGCACATCGGCGCCCTCGCGCGCCAGGTAATGGGCGGTGGCAAGCCCCAGCACGCCGCCGCCGATGACCAGCACGTCGCAGCGCGCCGCGACCGGCGTCGCCTGCCCGCCGGTGCGGGTGTTGTAGGGCGCGGCATGGAAGACCGGCCATGCCTCGCCCTCCGGCACCTCACGCATCAGCGCCGCGGCCGGCACCGGCTTCACCGGCGCGCGTGGCGCGGCGAAACCCTCCTCCTCCCGCGCGCCGGTCATCCGCGCGACGACGGCGCCGCACATACGGCCCTGGCAACGCCCCATGCCGGCGCGCGTCGCCTTCTTCAGCGCGCCGAGGCTGCGCACGCCGGCGGCGTGCTCAGCGCGCAAGCGGCCGGCGGTCACCTCCTCGCAGCGACAGATGATAGTGTCGTCCGCGATCGCCGCGATGTCGAAGGCGGGCGGCGCGAACAGCCGCCACAGCGCGTCCTGGAAAGCGATCGCGCGCTGCAGCGCGATGCGCGACGAGGCATCCTCGGGCGCCGTGAAGCCGAGGTCGCGCGCCGCCGCCAGGCCCGCCAGTCGCCCACGGGCGAGCGCGATGCGCGCGCCGCCGATCGCCGCGCCATCGCCGACCGCGAAGACCTCCGCGATCGAGGTGCGGCCATCCGCATCCGTCACCGTCTCGAGCCGGCCGAGCCCGATATCGACGAAGCGATGCGCGGCGCCCAACGCGCGCGCGAGCCCGTTCTCCGGCTGGAAGCCCAGGTTCAGCGCGCAGGCATCCGCCTCGATGACGCGCTCGCCGGCGGGCGTCGCCAGGCGCAGCGCGCGGAACCGGCCTTCGCCCTCGCAGGCGAGGATGCTGCTGCCCCACAGCACCGGCACGCCCGCCCGCCGCAGCACCTGCAGATAGCGCAGCCCATCCCGGGCGAGATCGGGCGCCGCGCGCAGCAGCTGCGCCGCATCGCGCAGCTGTCCGAAGCCCGGCTTCGGCGCCGCCTCCGCCACCGCGGCCACCTGCACGCCGCCTGCCAGCAGCTCGCAGGCGAGTTGCAGGTTGAGCGGACCATTGCCCGCGATCACCACGCGCTCGCCGGGCGAGACGCGATTGGCGCGCGCCAGCGTCTGCATCGCGCCCGTCGTCATCACCCCGGGCAGCGTCCAGCCCGGCACAGGCACCGGCCGCTCATGCGCGCCGGTCGCCAGCACCAGCCGGCGCGGCCGCAGCGTGACCGCCGCCTCGCCGATCAGGGCGCCGAGCTCGTCCGGCGCGAAGCCGCCCCAGAGCGTGGCGCCGGTGAGGATCTCCGCACCGGCGGCGCGGGTCGCGGCCCGCAGCGCGTCGCCAAGACGGTGCTGTGCATCGGGCGCATCATCGGCATGGCTCGCGGCCAGCGGCTTCAGGCACTGCCCGCCCGGCTCGCCGCGCTCGTCCAGCACCAGCACGCGGGCGCCCGCCTCGGCCGCGGCGCGGGCGGCCGAGAGACCGGCCGGCCCGGCGCCCACCACCAGGACGTCGCAGACGCGCTCGGCGATCTCAACCGGTGGCGCGGCGAGCGGCGCGGGCTCCGCCGGCGACGCGCTTTCCACCACCATGCCATCGTGCACCTTGGCCATGCAGGCGCGCTGGCTGGCCTTGCCGTCGATCGTCACCACGCAGTCGAAGCAGGCGCCCATGCCGCACCAGAGGCCGCGCGGTGCGCCGCTGTCGGTCCTGCGGAGGGCGAGGATGCCGGCAGCCGACAGCGCAGCAGCCACGGTCTCGCCCGGCAACGCCTCGATCGGCCTGCCGTCGAAGCTGATCCGCACGGGCTCGACGACACGCCGCGGGCCACTGAGGCGCATGCCCTTGCCGGGGCCGGGGGCTTCGGGGAGAGTGCTGGTCATCCGCAGCAGCATGACCGGCAGCCGTTCGATGCAAAAGCCCTTCCGCGGCACCTACACGGTGCTCATCACGCCCTTTACCGAAGGCGGTGCGGCGGTCGACCTGAAGGCGCTCGAGCGCCTGGTCGAGTTCCAGATCGCCGAGGGCATCGACGGGCTGATCCCGCTCGGCTCGACCGGCGAGTTCCTCTCGGTCTCCCGCGAGGAGCGCACGGCGATCACCGAATGCGTCGTCCGCACCGCCCGCGGCCGCGTGCCCGTGCTGATCGGCACCGGCGACGAGGATACCCGCGCCGTCGTCGCCATGAGCCGCGAGGCCGAGGCGCTCGGCGCCGATGGCGTGATGATCATCCCGCCCTACTACAGCGTGCCGACCGAGGACGAGCTCTACCACCACTACAAGACCGTGGCGGATGCGATCGGCATCCCCATCATGGTCTACAACAACCCGGCGACCGCGAATGTCGACCTGCTGCCCGCGACGCTCGCGCGGCTCTCGACCATCCCGAATTGCTGCTACGTGAAGGAAAGCACGCTCGAGGTCACGCGGGTGCGCGACATCGTCGCCGCCTGCGGCGAGCGCATGACGGTGTTCGCCGGCGTGCTCGGCTACGAGAGCGCCTGGCTGGGCGCGGTCGGCTGGGTCGCGGTCTGCTCGAACCTCGCCCCCCGCCTGTCGCGCGACATGTTCGCCGCCGCCGCCTTCGAGGCCGACCGCGACAAGGCGCTGGCGCTCTACCGCCGCCTCGCGCCGCTGCTGCCCTGGGTCGGCGGTCCCCGCTACGTCTCCGGCACCAAGGCCGGCTTCCGGCTGATGGGCATGCCGATGGGCGACCCGCGGCCGCCCCGCCTGCCGCTACCCGCGGCCGATTTGCCCGCCCTGGCATTGGTATTGCAGACCATGGGGGCTCTGCCGACGGCTGCCCCCAAGGCCGCCGAATAAGGATACCTGCCCATGGTCCGCCGCCTGCTGCTCGGCGCCGCGCTCGCCTCCGCGCTCGCATTGGTTGCACTGCCTGCCTTCGCTCAAGGCAATTGCACGCCGCGCGTGCCGGATAGCGAGCTGGTCAAGCCGAAGACCCTGACCCTCTCGACCAACCCGACCCTGCCGCCCATGCAGTTCGTGAACGCGCAGGGCCAGCTGGTCGGCATGCGGGTCGAGCTTGGCACCGAGATCGCCCGCCGGCTCTGCCTGACGCCCGAGCATGTCCGGATTGAGTTCGCCGCCATGATCCCCGGCCTCGCGGCGCGCCGCTGGGACATGATCAACACCGGCATGTTCTACACCGAAGAGCGCCAGAAGCTGATGTTCCTGGTGCGCTACGAGGAACAGGCGATCAGCGTCAGCGTGCCGCGCGGCAACCCGAAGCGCATCGGCTCGATCGCCGACATGGCCGGCCTGACCGTCGGCGTCGAGCAGGGCGGCTTCGAGTTCCGCCGCACCCAGGACATCGCCAAGGAGCTGGAGAGCCGCGGGCTGAAGCCCATCACCATCCGGCCCTTCGACAATTTCGCCATCAGCTTCCAGGCGCTGCGCGTCGGCCAGCTGGACGCCGCCATCTCGATCGACAGCACGGGCAAGGAATACGACGAGCGCGGCGAGTTCACCCGCGCCATCAACGGCCTCTTCGGCACGCCGATCAATTTCGGCTTCCGCAGCAAGGTGCTCGGCCAGGCGGTGGCGCAGGTGCTGACCGAGATGAAGGCCGATGGCAGCTTCGCAGCGCTGCTCGACCGCTACGGCGTGAAGGCCTTCGACGGGCCCTTCGAGGTGGTCGGGCCGAACTAGCCGAGCCACGCCGTGCAAGTTTGGCGCTGGGACGGCTTCTTCGACTACCTGTTCAACGCCTATCTGCTGGAAGGCGCGGCGATCTCGGTCGCGCTGACCGCGGGAGCGCTGGTCTGCGGGCTGCTGATCGGCATCGGCATCGCGGTGCTGCGGCTGTCGGACAGCCGGCCGCTGCGCGCCATCGCCGGCTTCTACTGCTGGATCTTCCGCGGCACGCCGCTGCTGGTGCAGCTGCTGATCATCTATACCGGCCTGCCGCTCTTCGGCATCCGCTTCTCGGTCTGGGAAGCGGCGCTGATCGGGCTCTCGCTGAACGAGGGCGCCTACCTCTCGGAGATCGTCCGCGCCGGCATCCTCGCCGTGCCGAAGGGCCAGCGCGAGGCGGCGCTGGCGCTCGGCCTGCACCGCGTCCAGGTGTTCCGCCTGGTGACCTGGCCGCAGGCGCTGCGCGTCATGATCCCGCCGCTCGGCAACAGCGTGAACGGGCTGCTGAAGACCACCTCGGTGGTCAGCGTGATCAGCGTCGATGAATTGCTGCGACGCACACAGATCCTGATCCAGGAGCGCTTCCTGGTGCTCGAGCTGTTCGCGGTCGCCGCACTCTACTATCTGGTGCTGACGAGCCTCTGGGAGCTGGTGCAGCGGCGTCTGGAGCGCCGATATGGCCGCGGCTTCGGGACCGAGGCGGCCGATCGTCGCTGAGGCATCCTGGCGCGACGATTGCTAGGATCGCGCCCCATGACCGAGAGCATCACCTTCGTGTTGAACGGCGCGCCGGTCACCCTGCCGCCGGACACCTCGCCGACCATGACCCTGCTCGACTGGCTGCGCGGCCCGGCCGCGCTGACCGGCACCAAGGAGGGCTGTGCCGAGGGCGATTGCGGCGCCTGCACCGTGGTGCTCGAGGCGGCGGATGGCGCAAGGCTGCCCATCAACGCCTGCCTCGCCGCGCTCGGCCAGCTGCATGGCGCGGCGATCCGTACGGTGGAAGGGCTGCGCGGATCGCAGGGCGACGCGCATCCGATCCAGCGTCTGCTCGCCGAGAACGACGCCACGCAATGCGGCTTCTGCACGCCCGGCATCGTGATGTCGGCCTGGGCCCATGCGCGCGAAGGTGGTGCGGTGCATGACGCGCTGGCGGGCAATCTCTGCCGCTGCACCGGCTATCGGCCGATCGTCGAAAGCCTGGCGCGCGTCGAGGATGATGGCATCGTGACGGCAACGCCGGCGGTCGCCGGCACGACCTTCGCGACCGCCACGCAGATCTTCCATCGCCCGACCACGCTGCCCGCGCTGCTGGCGCTGCGCGCCGCGCATCCCGCGGCCTGGCTGCTCGCCGGCGGCACCGATCTCGGCCTGCGCTTCAGCGAGCACCGCGAGACGCCACCGCACATCATCGCCGTGCAGGGCGTCGCCGAGTTGAACGTGCTGCGCGCCGATGCGGACGGCATCACGGTCGGCGCCGCGGTGCCCTATGGAAGGCTGCTGCCGCTGCTCGACGGATCGCTGGCGTCCTTCGGGGCGATGCTGACGCGGCTCGGCTCGCGGCAGATCCGCGCCATGGGCACGCTCGGCGGCAACCTCGGCACCGCCTCGCCGATCGGCGATGCGCTGCCGCCGTTGCTGGCGCTGGGTGCGACCGTGCGGCTGGCCTCGCTCTCGGGCGAGCGGGAGATGCCGGTGGAGGCCTTCCTGCTGGGCTACCGCAAGACCGCGCTGGCGCCCGACGAGGTCATCCTGCAGCTGCGCATCCCGCGGCCGCCGGAGGATGCCGTGCTCGCCGTCGAGAAGGTCTCGAAGCGGCATGACCAGGACATCTCGGCGGTGAGCGGCGGCTTCGCGCTGCAACTCGTGCAGGGGCGCATCGCCGCCGCGGTGCTCGCCTTCGGCGGCATGGGCCCGATGGCGGCGCGCGCGCGCCATGCCGAGGCCGCGCTCGCCGGTGCGTTGCTGGCGCCGGCGAGCTTCGACGCCGCGGCCGACGCCCTCGCCAGGGATTTCACCCCGCTGAGCGATTGGCGCGGCAGCGCCGGCTATCGGCTTGCCGCCGCGCAGGGGCTGCTGCGCCGGCTTTACTGGCGCATCGCCCGGCCCGAGCTGTCGGCGGAGGTACACGCGCCATGAGCGCCCTCGGGCAGCGCGCGCAGGCACAGAACCTCGGCGAGGCGCGCCGAAGCGCGCGCGGCATGGGTGCGTCGCTGCGCCATGACAGCGCGCTGAAACACGCGACCGGCGAGGCCCGGTTCCTCGACGACATCGCGGAGCCGCCGGGGCTGCTGCACGCGGCGCTCGCGCTCTCGCCCATCGCGCATGGCCGGCTGGCGCCGATCGACCCGGCGCCGGCGCGCGCGGTGCCCGGCGTGGTCGCGGTGCTGCTGCCCGGCGACATTCCGGGCCGCAACGACATCGCGCCGTCCGGCCGCAACGAGGCGATGCTCGCCGATGGCCTGGTGGAATATGCCGGCCAGCCGCTGGCGATCGTGGTCGGCACGACGCGCGACGCGGCGCTGGCCGGCGCCGCCGCGCTGAAACCCGAGATCGCGCCGCTGCCGCCCGTGCTCTCGATCGAGGAGGCGGTCGAGCGCGAGAGCTGGATCCTGCCGCCGCAGCGCATCGCCCGCGGCGATGTCTGCGCCGCACTCGCCGATTCGCCGCACCGCCTGACCGCCGAGTTCCGCGCCGGCGGGCAGGAGCATTTCTACCTCGAGGGCCAGATCGCCATGGCGGTGCCGGGCGAGGATGCCGACATGCAGGTCGTCTCCTCAACCCAGCACCCGACCGAGGTGCAGCACATCGTCGGCCGCGTGCTCGGCTGCGCCTACAACCGCGTGACCGTCACCACGCGCCGCATGGGTGGCGGCTTCGGTGGTAAGGAGAGCAACGCAAGCTGGGTCGCGGCGGCCGCGGCGCTTGCCGCGCGCCGCACCGGGCGGCCGGTGAAGCTGCGGCTGTCGCGCAAAGCCGACATCGCCGCGACCGGCAAGCGCCACCCCTTCCTCTACCGCTGGACCGCCGGCTTCGACGAGACCGGCCGCATCCTGGCGCTGGACGCGACCATGGCGGCCGATGCCGGGCACAGCCTCGACATGACCGGCGGCGTGATCTTCCGCGCCATCACCCATGCGCTGAATTGCTGCGACGTGCCGGCCTTCGCGGTGAAGGCGCTGGCCTGCAAGACCAACACCGTCAGCAACACCGCATTCCGCGGCTTCGGCGGGCCGCAGGGCCTGCTGCTGATGGAGGATGTGATCCATCGAGTCGCCGCCGCGCTCGGCCTACCCGCCGATGAGGTCCGCGCGCGCAATTTCGCCGGCGGCGGGAACAGCGACGAAACGCCCTATGGCCAGCGGCTGGAAGGCGACCTGATCCGCCGCGTCTGGGCCGAGGCCAGGGCCGACAGCGCCTGGGACGCGAAGCGCGCCGAGATCGCCGCCTTCAACGCCACGCATCCCTTCCTGCGCCGTGGCCTCGGCAGCATGGTGCTGGCCTTCGGCATCTCCTTCGGCCAGACCCACATGAACCAGGCCGGCGCGCTGGTGCATGTCTATGCCGATGGCTCGGTCCGCCTGAACCATGGCGGCACCGAGATGGGCCAGGGGCTGAACATCAAGATCGCGCAGGTGGTGGCCGATGCCTTCGGCGTCGACCCGGACATCGTCTCGATCACCGCGACCAGCACGGCCGACGTCCCGAACACCTCCCCGACGGCCGCCAGCACGGGCAGCGACCTGAATGGCTGGGCCGCACATATCGCGGCCAGCACCATTCGCACCCGGATGGCCGAGGTGGCCGCCGCGGAGTGGGGCGTGCAGCCGGCGGATGTGATCTTCGCCGATGGCAGGGTCACCGCGGGCGGCAACCTGGCGATGGAATTCGGCGAACTCGCCAAGCTCTGCACGCTGAAGCGCGTCTCGCTCTCGGCCACCGGCTTCTACAGGACGCCCGATCTCAACTGGGATCCGAAGGCGATGAAGGGCGCGCCCTTTTTCTACTTCTCCTATGGCGCCGCGGTCTGCGAGGTGGTGGTCGACACGCTCACCGGCGAGCATCGCTGCCTCTCGGCGCATCTCGTGCAGGATTGCGGCCGCAGCCTGAACCCGACCATCGATATCGGCCAGATCGAGGGCGCCTTCGTGCAGGGGCTCGGCTGGCTCACCTGCGAGGAACTCTGGTGGGATGCCGAGGGGCGGCTGCGCACGCTGGGACCCTCGACCTACAAGATTCCCGGCAGCCGCGACGTGCCGCCGGTGATGAAGACAAGGCTGCTGGCCGATGCGCCGGCGCGCAGCGACACGATCTTCCGCTCGAAGGCCGTGGGCGAGCCGCCGCTGATGCTGGCGACTGCCGTCTGGAATGCGCTGAAGGACGCGATCGGTACCGATGCGCTCGACGCGCCGGCGACGCCCGAGCGCGTGCTGATGGCGATCAGGGAGCGCGCATCGAGCAGATCGCCTTAGGGCCGAACGGGGTCCCCACGAAGCTCGCTTCGTGGGGTGCCCCGAAGGGCCCGGAGGCGTGAATCTGCTCGACAGACAGTGTCAGCGTTGCGGTGAGAACTCGATCGCTCGCGTCTGCTCCGAGAGCTGCGGGATATAGGCGATGCCCTTCTTCATCGCCCAGATGTTCACCTGGTGGTGGATCGGGATGACCGCGAGGTCGCGCTGGAAGCCGATGCGGATCGCCTCGAAATAGACCTTCTCGCGCGCCTCGAGGTCGATGGTCGTCAGCGCCTGGTCGACGAGACGGTCGACCTCCGGGTTGCTGTAGTGCGAGGGCCGCAACCGGCTGCCGCGACCGCGCTGCGGGTCAGGCGTCGCCAGCATCAGCGAGAGATGCGTGTCCGGCTCGCCAGTCGAGGTCTGCCAGCCGGTCAGCGAGATGCTGTGCTCGTCGCGCACGCCGCCGGCGGTGAAGAAGACGCTGGCCGGGCTGGTCTGCACCGCCGTGCGGACGCCGATGCGCGCCCACATCTGGGCGATCGCCTGGGCGATGGCGTCGTCGTTCACGTAGCGGTCGTTCGGCCCGTGCAGGGTGATCGCGAAGCCGTCCGGATAACCGGCCTCGGCCAGCAGCTTACGCGCGCCGTCGACGTCATAGGCCGGCACCTTGATCGAGGGATCGTAGCCCATCGCACCTTCCGGCTGCGCCTGGCCGGTCGGCAGCGAATAGCCCTCCATGATCTGCCGGCGGATGCCCTCGCGGTTGATCGCGAGCGAGAGCGCCTGGCGCACCCGCACGTCGCGCAGCGGATTGGTCGGCAGCGGGTTGCCGGCCTTGTCGGTCACGTGCGGCGTGATGGGGCGATTGGCGTCGACATAGAGGTAGATCAGCCGAAGCCCCGGCCGCGAGGTGACGGTCAGCCGCGGGTCGCGCTGCAGCCGCGCGACGTCACGCGTCGGCACGGCATCGATCGCATCGACATCGCCGGATTGCAGCGCCGCGACCCGGGCGCTGTCGTTGGTGATGAGGCGATAGGTCACCTTGGCCCAGGGCTGCGCCGGCCCCCACCAGTTGGGATTGCGTTCGAACACCGCGCGGTCGCCGAGGGTAAAGCTGGCCAGCTTGTAGGGCCCGGTGCCGATCGCCGCCTTGCCGCTGTTGTAGTCCGAGGTCGCCATCCCCTCGCCCTGCTTGCGGCCGATGATGGCGAAGCTGCTCATCATCTGCGGGATCAGCGGCACGGGCCCGGCGGTGTGCAGGCGGATGGTCTCGGCATCCACCACCTCGAGCCGGGTCACCGGGCGGATGTATTGCCCCATGGAGGTCGGGCTGTTCGGCACGTTGGGCGCGCGGGCGAAGGTGAAGACCACGTCGTCGGCGGTGAAGGGCGTGCCGTCGTGGAAGCGCACGCCCTGGCGCAGCTTGAACTCCCAGGTGCGCTCGTCGATGGCGCGCCAGGAGGTGGCAAGGCCGGGCGAGGGCCGCTGGTCCTTGTCCGGATGCACGAGCCGGTCGAAGACGTGCCAGGTCAGCGCGTGGTTCGGCGAGAGATCGAAGAAATGCGGGTCCATCGAGGTGAAGGCCCCGCCGACCGCGATGGTCAGGTCCTGCGCTCGCGCCGGCAGCGCCAGGGTTGCCGCGATCGCCGCGGCCAGCGTCCAAACCCGCATTGCCTTGCTCCGTCCCGTCCGGGAGGAGCTTGGCAATTCACAGGCCATCGGCGCAAGTCACGCGGGCCATCGGCGCAAGTCACGCGCCGCGGTAGTAGAGCATCGCGGTGTGGGTAGCCTCGGCGAACATCAGCCAGCGCTCGATCAGCATGCCGCCCAGCGCCGCGATGGCCGCCAGGGCGAGCGCCGGCAGCGCCAGGCCGCCACCGACCTGGGAGGCCAGCAGCGCAAGCACGATCGGCACGCCAAAGCCGACCGCCAGCGCGATCCTGCGCAGGCTGGCGGCATGCTTGCGGGCAACGCGGAAGCCCATCTCCCGCATCAGCCAGGTCTCCTCGGTATTCGGCGGATCGAGCGGCCGCACCTTGCCGATGGCGCCAAGACTGGTCGCACTCTCGAGCGTCGCGGCCGGCCGCAGCCCGTCGATCGTGTTCCAGTAGAACAGCTTCAGGATCGCACCCGCGAGGCCGAGCGTGATGATGAAGCTCGCCGGGCCGCCGACCACGCCGCCGAGCGCCGAGACGGCGGCCAGCAGCGCCATGCCGGTATAGGCCGCGAGCAGCAGGTAGCCAGGCGCCACCAGCGGATGATGCCACTGCACGATCGGCTTCAGCGAGGCGTAGATCATGCCCGTGCACCAGACCGTGACGACGGCGCCGAGCGCGGCGAGCAGCCCCGTCAAGGTGGCGAGGCCCGTCGCACCCTGCAGCAGCGCAAGGCCGAACAGCACGGCGGGGATATAGGTCAGCACCGCCGCCACGCCCTCGCGCGACAGCCAGGAGGACCGCCATTGGCTAAGCGCCCGCCAGGCCCGGCCGGGATTGCCGAGATGCAGCAGCGACGATCCGAGCCCGGCGGTGATCAGCAGCAGCGCCAGCGCGAGGCAGACCAGCGCGAAGGCCGGCGCCTGCGGCAGCAGCCCCATCGGCCGCAGCAGCCCCAGCCAGAACAGCAGCCCGTAGCCGGCACCGGACGCCGTGGTGAAGAAGACGATCGAAGGCGCGGGATTCATCGAGTCAGGACTCTATCCATCCACCGCAGCAGCGGGTTCTTGATGTCCATCGGCGTCGGCGAATCCTCATAGGCTTCCGCCTGCACCGGCCGCTGCCGCGGCGGCAGATATCGGTTCACCGGGTTGTAGCCGAGCTCCGGCATCAGCGGCTGGCCGCCACGCTCCGCGACCAACTTGCTGACGTTGCTCTCGGGATCGGCGAGGTCGCCGAAATGCCGCGCCTTGGTCGGGCAGGCCAGCACGCAGGCGGGCTGCCGCTGCGGCTCGGGGATGGTCTCGTTGTAGATGCGGTCGACGCAGAGGGTGCACTTCTTCATCACCCCCTCGACCTCGTCCATCTCGCGCGCGCCATAGGGGCAGGCCCAGGCGCACAAGCCGCAGCCGATGCAGGCGTCGGCGTTGACCAGCACGATGCCGTCCTCGGCGCGCTTGTAGCTCGCACCGGTCGGGCAGACGGTGACGCAATCCGGCGTCTCGCAATGCAGGCAGGAGCGCGGGAAATGCACGGTGCGCCCCTCCGCGCCCTCGCCCGCCTCGTAGCTATGGACGCGGTTGAACCAGGTGCCCTCGGCGCCGGCGGAATAGGGGTGGATATCGGGCAGCGGGCCGGAATGGCCCGACGCGTTCCACTCCTTGCAGTTGGTCGCGCAGGCCTGGCAGCCGACGCAGGTGTCGAGGTCGATGACGAGGCCGAGCGCCTTCGCGCCGATCGGCCGTTCGGGCAGCATGGTCATGCGGTCGGCTTCACGTTGTATTCGAGGATCTCGACACGCTTCGGCGCATTCGGCCGGTCGTGCAGGGCGCTGAAATGCGGCTCGGTCGCGGGCGGGCCATCGGCCTTGGTCACGCGCACCCGCAGGTCGTACCAGGCGGCCTGGCCGGTGACGGGATCGGCGTTCGCGGAGCGGAAACCCTCCTGCGCCGGCAGCCATTCGCTGATCACGTGGTTCAGCAGGAAGCCGCGCACGGCTTCGGGGCTGTCATCGGTCAGGCCCCAGGCGCCGGCACGCTTGCCGATGGCGTTCCAGGTCCAGACCGTGTCAGGGTTCACGCCCTCCATCAGCTTCACCTGGCACTTGAGCTTGCCGGCACGGCTTTCGACGAAGACCCAGTCGTCATCGGCGATGCCCAGAGCCGCGCCGCGGCTGCGCGCCAGGTAGAGCTTGTTGGCGCCGTGGATCTGCCGCAGCCAGGCGTTCATCGAGCCCCAGGAATGGTACATCGCCATCGGCCGCTGGGTGATCGCCGAGAGCTCGAAGCGCTCGAGGTCCTGGCCGGCGTGCTCGAGCGCCGGATACCAGATCGGCAGCGGGTCGCAATACTGCTGCACGCGGGCGCGCAGATGCGCGGGCGGCTGGCGCTCGCCATGGCCCTCGGCGGCGAGGCGGAATTTCTGCAGCGGCTCGGACCAGAGCTGCAGCACCACCTGGTTCGGCGCGGGGATGAAGCCCATCGCCTTGGCGCCGTCGAGATAGGCCTGGTTGGCGTGCTTGTACCATTGCTGCTCGGGCGGCAGGTGGTCGCGCCAGAAGCAGCCATTCTCGATGTAGCGCTGGAGCTGGTCGGGGTTCGGCTCGCCGACGCCCTTCTTGCTGCCATCCGTGCCGCGGAACCCCGCCAGCGGCCCGACGCCGGGCGCGCGCTGATGGTTCACGATGTAGTCCGGGTAGTCCTTGAACTTCGGCGAGCCGTCCTCCTTGACGAAGGCGGGCAGGCCGAGCCGCGCGCCGAGCTCGATGATCACGTCCTGGAAGGGCCGCACGTCGCGGTCGGGCTGGATCACCGGCTGGCGGATCGCATCGCCCGCGCCATGCGCGCTGCCGATCGGGCGATCCAGTACCGAGATGCAGTCCCAGCGCTCCAGGTACGTGGTGTCCGGCAGGATCAGGTCGGCATAGGGCACGGTCTCGGAGAAGTAGGCGTCCGAGTAGATGACGTGCGGGATGACGTAGTCGCCGTTCTCGCGCTTCGACGTCAGGATGCGGATCACCTCGCCCGGGTTCATCGCGCTGTTCCAGGCCATGTTGGCCATGAACATGAAGAGCGTGTCGATCGGGTAGGGATCGTCGGCGCCGGCATTGCCGATCACCGTGTGCATCATCCCGTGCAGGCCGAGCGGCGCTTCCCAGGAGAACGCCTTGTCGATGCGCAGCGGATTGCCGGCGTCATCGACCAGCAGGTCATCCGGCCCCTGCGGGAAGGACAGGATATTGCCCGCGAGCGGCGTGTTCGGCCTGGCGCCCTTGCCGGCCGGCGGCGGGCCCGGCGGGATCGGCCGCGGGAAGGGCGATTTGTAGCGCCAGGACCCCGGGGTATCGATGGCGCCCAGCAGCATCTGCACCAGGTGCAGCGCGCGGCAGGTGTGGAAGCCGTTGGAATGCGCGCTGATGCCGCGCATGGCGTGGAAGGCGACGGGCCGGCCGATGGTCTGCGCATGGGTGCGGCCCCAGACATCGGTCCAGGGCTGGTCCAGCACCAGCGGCTGGTTGAAGGCAACCTCGGCGATCTCGCCGGCGATCCGGCGGATGGTCGCGGCCGGCAGGCCGCAGCGCTCGGCGACCGCCTCTGGCGCATACTCGGGTGCGAGATAGCGCTCGGCCAGCAGATGGAAGACCGGCACTGCGCGCCGGCCATCCGGCAGCACCTGCTCACCCGCCATCACCGGCGACAGGTCGGCAACCGAGGCATCGACGGCGCCACGCGCACGGTCCCAGGCCATCGGCTTGCCGTTGGCGTCGCGCGCGAAGAGCCCGTCATCCGCGCCGCCGGGATTGCGCGCCACCAGCCAGGCCGCATTCGTGTAGCGGGCCAGGAATTCCAGATCGATCCGGTCCGTCCGCAGCAACTCATGCGCCAGCGCGAGCGCAAACAGCCCGTCGGTGCCGGGGCGAATGCCGATCCATTCGTCGGCGACCGCGGAGTAGCCCGTGCGCACCGGGTTCACCGAGACGAATTTCGCCCCGCGCTGCTTGACCTTCGCGATGCCGGCCTTGATCGGATTGCTGTCGTGGTCTTCCGCGACGCCGAACATCAGCACGTATTTCGCGTGGTCCCAGTCCGGCTCGCCGAACTCCCAAAAACTGCCGCCGATGGAATAGAGCCCGCCGGCCGCCATGTTCACGCTGCAGAACCCGCCATGTGCTGCGAAATTCGGCGTGCCGAATTGCGCGGCCCAGAAGCCGGTCAGGCTCTGGCTCTGGTCGCGGCCGGTGAAGAAGGCGAGGCGTTCCGGCGCCGTCTCGCGCACCGCGCGCAGCCAGCCGGTGGCGATGTCCATCGCCTCGGCCCAGGAGATCTCCTTGAACTCGCCCGCGCCGCGCTCGCCGACGCGCAGCAGCGGCGCCGAGAGCCGTGCCGGCGCGTATTGCGTCATGATCCCGGCGCTGCCCTTGCCGCAGATGACGCCCTTGTTCACGGGGTGGTCGGGGTTGCCCTCGATGTAGCGGATCCGGCCGTCCTTCAGATGCACGCGGATGCCGCAGCGGCAGGCGCACATGTAGCAGGTGGTCGTCTTCACGGTGTCGCCGACGGGCACCGAGTAGTCCACGCGCGGATCCGGTGGCGGCTGCAGCGTGGCTGGCGTCGGCGCTTCCGGCATTTCGGTGCGACTCTCCCTCAGGCGTGCGGGCAGTTAGGCATGCGCGACGCATGCGGGCAAATCGTCGCAGCTCGGCCGATCGCACGATCGAACTCGCGCATTCACCGCCGAATTGCACGGCCGCGAATGTGCCATTCGCATTCCTGCCTTGCCGACGCAGGTTGCCGGCTGGATGCTGGGCGCCCTGTCGGAGCCTTGCCATGCTGACGATCTACGGCGTCTACCGATCGCGTGCCTCGCGCAATCTCTGGCTCGCCGGCGAGATCGGCCTGCCCTTCCGGCACGTGCCGGTGATCCAGGGCTATCGCCTGCCGAAGGCCGACGCGGCCGATGCGCCGCTGAACACCAACTCGCCCGCCTTCCGCGCGGTGAACCCGAACGGCCTGATCCCGGCGATCGAGGATGACGGCCTGGTGCTGCACGAATCGCTGGCCATCAACCTCTATCTGGCGAAGAAATACGGCGGCGATCTCGGGCCACGCGACCTGGCCGAGGATGCGCAGATGACGGCGTGGTCGATGTGGGCAGCGACGACCGTCGAGCCGCACGCGATCGAGATCCTCTACAACCGCCTCGGCAAGCCGCCCGAGGAACGCGACGCCGCCAAGGCCGAGGCCGCGATCGCCGCCCTGCATGCGCCCTTCGCCGTGCTCGACGCAGCGCTGGCGCGCAGCGGCTTCGTCGTCGGCGACCGCTTCACCGTCGCCGACCTGAACCTCGCCGAGGTGTTTCGCTATGCGCAGCCGGCGCCGGAACTGTTCGCCGTCGCGCCGCGGGTGCAGGCCTGGCTCATCGCCTGCCAGGCCCGCCCCGCCTTCCGCGCCATGATGGCAACGCGGGAGAAGGAGCCGGCCTAACCGCGCTTCAGGCCGCCGGCGCGCCCCGCGGTCATGCCGCTGTCGACGATCAACTCCGAGCCGGTCATGTAGCTCGAGGCGTCGGAGGCCAGGAACAGCACGACATTCGCCACGTCCTGCGGCGTGCCCAGCACGCCGGTCGGGACATTGGCCTCGGTCATGGCGCGCGGATCGACCGGCGCGTTGCGCCTTTCACCCGGCATCTTCTCCCAGATCGCCGTCTCGATGATGCCGGGGTGCACGCTGTTGCACCGGATGCCGTCGCGCGCGCCGGCGCATTCCAGAGCGACCGACTTGGCAAACAGCCGCACCGCGCCCTTGGTCGCCGAATAGCCCGCGAGGTTGGCCGAGCCGCGCAGCCCCGCGACCGAGGAGATCATCACGATCGAGCCGCCCTGGCCCGATTTCCGCATCAGCGGCAGGCCATGCTTCACGCCGAGGAACACACCGTCGATGTTCACCGCGGTCTGCCGCCGCCAATCCGCCAGCGACATTTCGGTGATCGAGGCGATGATCGCGATCCCCGCATTGGCGACCAGCACGTCGAGCCGGCCGCAGCGCGCCGCGATCTCGGCCATCACCTCGGCCCAGCGCGCCTCGTCGGTCACGTCCTGCGTCAGGTAATGCGCGCGGCCGCCGGCCGCCGTGATGGCAGCGACCGTCTCGCGGCCGCGCGCATCGTCGAGATCGGTGACGAAGACCTCGGCGCCCTCGCGCGCCAGCGTCGCCGCACAGGCCGCACCGATGCCCGCCGCGCCGCCGGTGACGAGCGCGACCTTGCCCTGGACCTGACCCATGACCTTCCCTCCCTTGTTGTGGGCACAGGCTATCGGATCGGACGCGCCGCGCTAGGTCGGTTCCGCGAAGGGCGGCTTCAGCCAGATCGGGTCATTCAGCTTCGCCAGGAACGCCGCATGCGCCTCGAGCGCCGCCACATCCGGCACGATCGGCCGCACCACCCGCTCGCCCTCGAGCCCGCCCAGCGTCGCCACCGGCGCCGCGACCGCGGCCGCCGCCAGCACCAGCCCCGGCTGCTTGCCGCCCATCAGCTCGAGATAGACCTGCGCCAGCAGCTTCACGTCGAGCAGCGCGTTGTGGCTCGTGCGCATCGAGTTGTCGACGCCGAGCCGCCGGCAGAGCGCATCCAGGCTGTTCGGCAGGCCGGGGAATTTCCGCTTGGCGATCGCCAGGCTGTCCACCATGCGGGCGCGGTCGAGCGCGGCCGCGCCGGCGCGCTTCAGCTCGGCATCGAGGAACCCGAAATCGAACGGCGCGTTATGCGCGACGATCGGATCCTCGCCGAGAAAGGCCAGGAACTCGTCCAGCACCGCGGGGAATTTCGGCTTGCCGATCAGCATCTCGGCGGTAAAGCCGTGGATGCGCGTGCTCTCCTCCGGCACGTCGCGCTCGGGGTCGAGCAGCGTGTGGAAGTGCCGGCCGGTCGGCACCAGGTTGACGATCTCAATCGCCGCGATCTCGATCACGCGGTCGCCGGTGGCCGGGTCGAGGCCGGTGGTCTCGGTGTCCAGCACCAGCTCCCTCATGCCCGCGCCTCCCTGATCCCTGTTTCGCGCGCTCTCCGCACGACCTGCCGCACGATGCGCTGCGCGAAATGCCGCGACAGCCCGCTCTGCACCAGCACATCGGCCTTCCGGCGCTTCGCCTTGTCCGGCATCTGGCGCGCGAGAATCGCCGCCAGCCGTTCCTCCGTCATGCCAGGGCGGCGCAGCACGCGCCAGCGCTGGACGGCGGCCGGCGCGGTCACCACCAGCACCTGGTCGCAGCGGCGCTCGCCGCCGGTCTCCAGCAGCAGCGGCACATCCAGCACCGCCAGCCGCTCGCCGCGGCGGCGGGCCGCGGCGAGGAAGCGCCGCTCGGCATCGCGCACCAGCGGGTGCACGATGCGCTCGAGCCGCTTCAGCGCCTCCGGCTTGCCGAGCACGGCGCGCCGCAGCGCCTCGCGATCCACACGTCCCTCGCGCACCGTGCCCGGGAAGGCGCGCCCGATCGGGCCGACAGCGCGGCCGCCCTTCGCCTGCAACGCATGCACCGCGGCATCGGCGTCGAAGACCGGCACGTGCAGCCGGCGGAACGCCGCGGTCGCGGTCGACTTGCCCATGCCGATCCCGCCGGTGAGGCCGATGATCTTCATCGTGCCGGGATGTCGCCGCCCACGAAGTCGCGCAGCTCCTGGTCCACCACCGGCGTGACGCCGAACCAGGCCTCGAAGCCCGGCCGCGCCTGGTGCAGCAGCATGCCGAGCCCTTCCACCGCGGCGAGGCCGCGCGCCCGCGCCGCCGCCAGCAACGGCGTCTCGCGCGGCACGTAGACGATGTCGGCCACCACCGCGCCGCGCGGCAGCCCGGCCAAATCGAGCGCGAGCGCCGGCTGGCCCTGCATGCCCTGCGACGTCGTGTTCACCAGCATCGCGGCCTCGGCCAGCGGCGGCACCTCGGCGACCGCGATCGACCCGCCGAGCGCCTTCGCAAGCGCCTCGGCCCGGGCCCGCGTCCGGTTCACCAGCGTCACGCGCGGGCAGCCGGCATCGAGCAGGGCGGCGGCGATGGCGCGCGCCGAGCCGCCGGCGCCGAGGATCACGACGGGGCCGGCCTTCGCCGTCCAGCCCGGCACCGCATCGGCGCAATTGGCGAGGAACCCCCAGCCATCGGTGTTCGAACCCTCGATCGCGCCATCGCGGAAGACCAGCGTGTTCACCGCGGCCGCGCGATGCGCCGTCGGGTCCACCCGATCGCACACCGCAAAGGCGGCTTCCTTGTGCGGGATCGTGACATTGGCGCCGCGGAAGCCGAGATCGGCCAGCGCGCGTACCGCCGTGGCGAAACGCTCCGGCGCGACCGGCAGCGGCACATAGGCGCCATCAACACCATAGCGCTGCAGCCAATGGCCGTGCAGCCGCGGCGAGCGGGAATGGCTGACCGGGAAGCCGAGAATGCCAGCCAGCTTCGCATGTCCCGTCAGCACCTTCGGCCTCTCCCCATCAGCGCGAAACCGGAGCATCATGCCGCAAAAGGGAGCGTCCGTCATGGCCACCATCCTGCTCATCCACGGCGCCTATCAGGGCGGCTGGATCTGGACCCGCGTCGCCGCCGAGCTGCGGGCCAAGGGCCACCTCGTGCTGGCGCCGAGCCTGGATGGCTGCGCCGAACGCGCGCACGCCAACCGCCCCGGCATCACCACCGAGAGCCATGCCGAGGAACTGGCGAAGCTGCTCTTCATGGAAGACCTGCGCGACGTGATCGCCTGCGGCACCTCCACGGGCGGCATGGTGCTGTGCAGGCTGGCGGAGCTGGCGCCCGAGCGTCTCTCCCGCCTGGTCTTCGCGGATGCGCTGGCCCTGCAGCATGGCGAGGCGCTGCCCGACATCGTCGCCCGCCCGACCGCGGTGAACACCGCGCTGACCAGCGGCCCGAGCGAGGCCGATATCCATGGCCGGCTCTTCCTCGAGCTCGACCCCGCGACCCGCGCCTGGACGATCGAGCGGGTGGTGCACCACCCGCTCTCGCCCATGGTCGACCCGGTCGACCTGCCGCGCTTCTGGTCGATGCCCTGGAAGGCCAGCGTGCTCTGGTGCAAGCGCAGCCAGAACCCGCCGGTCGCGCATCAGCGCCGGCTGCAACAGGCACTCGGCGCCGACTGGCACGAGCTGGATACCGGCCACTACCCGATGCTGTCGGAGCCCGAGGCGCTGGCCCGGATCATCGCCGGCTGATCGTTGCGGCAGGCCGGTTTGGGCCTATGTTGTGGTGCATCAGGAGAGACCGATGCCCGCGCCGCAGACCCTCGCCGAGCTGGAAGCCGATGTCGCCCGCGACCTGGTGCTGACGGCGCATCCCTCGAACCCCTGGCTCGAGCCGAAGACCAGCGGCGGCGCGCCGGTGCTGGACTGCCTGATCATCGGCGCCGGGCAATGCGGGCTGGCCGTCGCGCATGCGCTGCGGCGCGACCGCGTCGACAACATCCTGGTGGTCGATCGCGCGGAGCATGGCCGCGAGGGGCCCTGGGTGACCTATGCCCGCATGCACAATCTGCGTTCCTGGAAGACGCAGATCGGGCCGGACCTGCGGCTGCCCGCGCTCTGCTACCAGGCCTGGCACGAGGCGCAGTGGGGGGCTGCGCATTTCGAGGCCATGGGCTGGATCCCCAAGGAAAACTGGAACGACTACCTGCTGTGGTTCCGCCGCGTCGCGCAGATTCCGGTGCGGAACGGCGTCGCCGCCGGCGCGATCTCGCCGGCACGCACGGATGACGGGCTGCCCTGCCTGAGGATCGAGACCAGCGAGGGCGAGCGCCTCGCGCGCAAGGTCGTGCTGGCGACCGGGCAGCAGGGTGTCGGCCATACCTGGATGCCGGAATTCGTCGCCGCACTTCCCGCGCATCTGCGCGCCCATGCCTGGGACGAGATCGACTTCGCCGCGCTGCGGGGCAGGGTCGTGGCCGTGCTCGGCGCCGGCGCCTCGGCCTTCGACAATGCCGCCGTCGCGCTCGAGGCCGGCGCCGCCGAGGTGCATCTCTTCTGCCGACGCGCCCAGCCGATGGACGTGCAGCCCTTCCGCTGGCTGACCTTCGCCGGCTTCCTGCGGCACATGCACCAGATGCCGGATGAATGGCGCTGGCGCTTCATGGCGAAGATCCTCGGCATGCGCGAGGGCTTCGCGCAGGACACCTACGACCGCGCCAACCGCCACCCGAACTTCACCATGCATGTCGGCCAGCCCTGGACCGGCGCGCGGGAAGAGGGCGGCCGCGCCGTGGTGACGACGCCCAGCGGCGATTTCACCGCCGATTTCCTGATCTGCGGCACCGGCGTGCGGATGGATCCGCGCGCCGTGCCCGAGCTTGCCCACTGCGCCGACAACATCGCGCAATGGCACGACCGCTACACCCCGCCGCCCACGGAGGCGAATGAGCGTCTCGGCTGCTTCCCCTACCTGGCCGAGGACAGCAGCTTCCTCGAGACGCGCCCGGGCGAGACGCCCTGGGTGCGCGACATCCACCTCTTCGGCATCGGCACGGCGATGTCCTTCGGCCCGGCCGGCAGCTCGATCAACGCCATGAGCATCTCGGCGCCGCGGGTCGCGGCCGGCGTGACGCGCGGGCTGTTCGAGGCCGACCTGCCGCGGCTCTGGCAGAGCCTCAACGACTACGACCTGAAGCAGGTGGCGCTGGACTGGTCGAAGATCGCGGCCGAGTAGGCTTGCCGGCGTCGCGCCTGGGTGCTGCACTCGCCGCCACGCAGCACGGAGCCCGCCATGAGCCTCGCCGATGGCCGCATTCCCGTCCTCGACATCGCGCCCTTCCTCGCGGGCGCACCGGGCGCGCGCGAGGCGCTGGCCGCCGCCTTCGCCCGCACCTGGGAAGACACTGGCTTCCTGGTGCTGACCGGCCACGGCATCGACCCCGCCCTGCCCGCCGGCTGCTTCGAGGCCGCGGCGCGCTTCTTCGCCCTGCCCGACGAGCAGAAGCTCGCCCTGAAGATCGGCGAGGTGAATATCGGTTTCCTGCCGACCGGCGCGCAGGTGATTCGCACCTCCAAGGTCGCCGAGGTGAAGAAGCCCAACCTGAACGAGAGCTTCTACATCATCCGCGACTACCCGCCCGACCACCCGGCGATCGTCGAGAAGCGCCCCTTCGTCGAGCCGAACAAGTGGCCGCCGCACCTGCCCGGCTTCCGCGAGGCGACCGTGGCCTATTTCACCGCCATGGAGGCGCTGGCGCATCGCATGCTGCCGGTGGTCGCGACCGCGCTCGGCGAGGCGCCGGACCATCTCGACGGTGACTTCACCGACCCGACCTGCACGCTGCGGCTCATCCGCTACCAGCCGCAGCCGAGGGACGAGGCCGACCGCTTCGGCTTCGCCCCGCATATCGACACCAACCTGCTGACCTTCCTCGCGCAATCCGCGCTGCCCGGGCTCGAGGTCCGCACACGCGAAGGCGAGTGGCTGCGGCCACCCGCCATCCCCAACACCTTCGTCATCAACACCGCCGAGATGCTCGGGCGCTATTCCAATGACCGCTTCGCGCCGACGCCGCACCGCGTGGTCAACGCCAACAACGAGATGCGCTACGCCATCCCGTTCTTCTACGGCCCGAACAACGACGCCGTGATCCGCCCGGTGCCGAGCTGCGTCACCGCCGAGCGCCCGTTGCGGTACGAGCCGCTGCTCTACGAGGACCATCGGCGGATGCTGAACCTGCGCAATTTCGCGCATCGCCAGGCGCAGCCCGCCGCCTGAGCGGGGTCGGCTGCGCTTACGCGCGGCAGCCCCTATGCTGGCCGCATGGATGAGCCCCGCTTCCTCGACCCGCGCAACGGCGACCTCGAGGACGATGCCGCCGCGCCCAAGGCGAAATCGCTGCTGGCCATCGCCGGCAGCCTGCTCGCCGAGATCAGCCTGCCGCGACTGCTCGTCGCCTGGGGCCTGCTGATCGCCCTGCCCGCGCTCGCCCTCGGCGGCCTGCCCATCGTCTTCGGCGCCTGGCTGGCGACGCTCTCGACCAACCTCGCGCGCGCCGCGGCCGGGTATGGCGCGGCCGGCCTGGTGCTGGCGCTGCTGGCCGTCGGCTGGGTCGCCGGGCGGCGCCTGTGGCCGCTCGCCGAGCGCGGCTTCTGGGCGCTCAACGCCGTGCTGGTGCAGCCGCTCTACGCGCTCTGCCGAGAGGCGCTGCGGCACCTGAGCAGCACCGCGCTGCCGCACGCCGCGGTCTCGCTGCTCGCGGGCGCCATCGTCAGCGGCCTCGCCCTGCTCATCGCCACCCTCGCCTGGCCTGGCGCGCATCTGCTCGGCGGCCTGCCGCCGAGCCTGCTGCCGCGCGCGCTGCTGGCCACCGCGATTGCCAATGCCGTCGTGCTGGTCGCCGCCTATTGCGCGATCGCCGCGCTCGCCTGGGCCTGGGCCGATGCGGCCATGGGGCCACCCGAGGACCTCGGCGGCTTCGATAGCGTCCCGGCCACGGCGCCGCGCTGGCGCGTCGTGCATCTCTCGGATGTGCATGTGGTCGGCGAGCGCTATGGATTCCGCATCGAGAGTGGCCGGCGCGGGCCGCGCGGCAATGCCCGCTTCGCGACGCTGCTCGCACGGCTGGCCGAGCTGCACGCGCAAGCGCCGCTCGACCTCATCCTCATCACCGGCGACATGACCGATGCCGGGCGCAGCGCCGAATTCGTCGAGTTCGAGGCGGCGCTCGCCGCCTACCCGGCGCTCGCCGCACGCACACTCATCCTGCCCGGCAATCACGACGTCAACATCGTCGACCGCGCCAACCCTGCCCGGCTCGACCTGCCGACCAGCCCGGCGCCACGGCTGCGCGAGCTGCGCACGCTGGCCGCCATCGACCGGCTGCAGGGCGAGCGCGTGCAGGCGGGCGAGAGCACGCTCGCGGCACTGCTGGCACCGCATCGCACCGCCCTGGCCCGCTTCGCCGATGACGGTGCCTGGTCGCTCCGCCGCCCCGTCGGCGCGCTGTGGGAGGCCGCCTTCCCGCAGGTGTTGCCGCCGACGAGCCCGGAGGGGCTGGGCGTCGTGCTGCTGAACTCCAATGCCGATACGCATTTCTCTTTCACCAACGCGCTCGGCCTCGTCACCCTTGCCCAGGTTCGCGCGCTCGACGCGGCGCTCGCGCAATGGCCGCGCGCGGTCTGGATCGTCGCGCTGCATCACCATGTGGTCGAATATCCGGAGCCAGCGGCGGCGCTGTCGATCCGCATCGGCACGGTGCTGGTCAACGGCGCCTGGTTCCTCCGCCGGCTGCGGCGGCACGCGGCGCGCATCGTCGTCATGCACGG
>Ga0114976_10000484_pt1 | contig 24993 bp, 35 predicted proteins | sample S_130805_EF_Meta_FD_87319 | JGI IMG/M metagenome (GOLD analysis project Ga0114976, IMG submission 87319) | Freshwater microbial communities from Lake Simoncouche, Canada to study carbon cycling - S_130805_EF_MetaG | ecosystem: Environmental > Aquatic > Freshwater > Lake | place: Lake... | reverse complement strand
TCAAATCAAAGAAATTAAGATTGTTGAACCAAAAGAATTTTACCACGAAGACAAACACGATGGAATTAAGGATGAAATGAAAACCACAAATGGTGAACTCATCCTTGCTCAGAACAAAGTTGGAGAGATTGAACAATTGGTTAAGAAGTATGGTGATGGAATTCAATGTGAGCACTGTGGAATCAAATTGATGGAAGCAGAACTAACAAAGAAAAAGATTGACGAACTATCCGATTGGGAAAAGAAAGTTGATAAGTTATCAAAACAATGGAAAGACCTTGACTCCAAAGAGAAATCTTACACACAACTTAAAAAGGACTTTGATGAGTATGAAAGAAATAAACTTATCAAAGAGAAACATGAGATAAGTTTGGAATCAAATGAACTTAAACTTGGACAAGCCAAAGATAAGTTGAAACGATATACGGAGGTTCAGGACAAGATTAAAAAGAATAATGATATTGATGCTCAGTTGGTGAAAGCCGCGATGAGGATTGATGAATTAATCGGTGAAAAACGTGGTTACGAAAGAACCCAAACAACCAATCAGAATCAAATTGAAAACTTGGGAAGCAGAATTGAGAAGAACAATAGTGTGATTCTTAAAATTGCTGAGGAGTTTGAACGTGAGAAGATTTATAAGATGTATGTTGAAGTGTTTGGAAAGAATGGCATCACAAAGATTATTATGAAGACGATGATGCCGTTGATTAACTCTGAACTACAGAGATTACTTCAGGACTCTTGTTTCTTTAACTTGGAGGTTCGTATCAATGATAAAAATGAGGTTGACTTCATTATGATTGATAATGGAACTGGTATTGAAAAACCTATGACAGCAGGTTCAGGATATGAAAAAACCGTAGGAGCGTTGGCTATTAGAGCCGTACTATCTAAAGTATGTTCATTACCAAAACCTAACATATCTGTGTATGATGAAACTTGGGGTAAGGTTTCTAATGATAATTTAGAAATGGTTGGGGACTTCTTTATGAAGTTGAAAGATTACTTTGAGAAAATATTTGTGATTAGTCATAACCCACTGATTTCCAATTGGGCGGACAACGTAGTTCGGATTAAAAAGGAAGATAATATTTCAAAAGTCTCACAATAATGTGGGACTTTTTTTGTATTTTTATTTTGACATTAGAGGTGGTATAGTTTATATTTATTAGTATGATTGAGTTAAATGTATTTTATAATGAGGATTGTTTAGAAACTATTAAAAAAATAGAACCAAAATCGGTTCATTGTGTTCTAACTTCTCCCCCGTATAATATGACAAAAAGAAAAGGTGGGTATGCGGATAAACAATTAAGATATGATGAGTATCAAGATTGGAAAACAGAGGAAGAGTATAATCAATGGACTGTTAACATCTTTCAAGAACTGGACAAGATTTTAATTGAAAATGGTGTTATAGTTTATAATTTTTCATACTCAATTGAAAATCCTGCATTACCGTATACAATGATTGCTGCGCTTATATCACAAACTAATTTTACAGTTGCCGATACAATTATATGGAAAAAATCTAATAGTATTCCTCATCCTGCGTCTTATAATAGATTAAACAGAATTGTTGAATTTGTTTTTATTGTCGTTAGAAAAAAAGAAATAAAAACATTTAATTGTAATAAAAAAGTTGTCAAAACTTCACCAAAGGGGCAGAACTATTATGAAATTGTTGACAATTTTATAACCGCAAAAAATAATGACGAAAGTACTAATGTTAATAAGGCAACCTATTCAACAGAATTTTGTACAAAGCTATTAAATATTTATACTAAAGAATCTGACGTAGTTTATGACCCGTTTATGGGTACAGGAACAACTGGTGTTGCTTGTAAGATAATTGGTAGAAATTTTATTGGTAGTGAAATTAGCGTATCTCAAGTGGAGTATTCTAAAGATAGAATTAAGAAATTTTAATTTGTTAATTAACTAATTTTTTCCTATTATTATATTATGAGAGAATCTTTATCTGACTTACTAATTGAGCTTGCAAATCCAAATGAAAATGGTGAAAGTAGAATAGTATCTAAAACAGAATTTGTTGGGAATTATAGTAAATTATATTTTACTAATGGATGTAATTGGATGAGAAGTCTTAGAGGTCAGTATCTTTATGAAACATATGGTAGAGGAAATGATTGGACAATTAAGCTTATAGGGAAAGATAACGGTTATTCAAATAGAAGTATTAGACCTGATATTATTAAAAAGATTGTTTCAAATGTTTGTTCACATACAGGATTTTCAGGTACAACTCAAAATGGGATGGAATGTGACCATAAAAATGGTAGATATGATGATTTGAACGCCTTAAACACTAATACTCAAACAACAGAGGACTTCCAGCCATTATGTAGACAAGCTAATTTACAAAAAAGAAGTGATTGTAAATCTTGTAAAATTTCAGGAATTAGATTTGACGCGAAAGAACTGGGATATAGAAAATCATTTATTGATGGGGATTTAAAATATCAAGGTAGTTGTAGAGGATGTTATTGGGAAGATTGTTTAAGATTTAAAAGAAATATTTAATAATAATTATCCCCATCCCATAAAGGTGGGGATTTTTTTTATCAAATATTTTTACTATCTTTGTAGTCCAAATAACTAAAACTATGGGATTAAACCAAAACCAATTATTCAATGCTCAAGAAACCTTTGAAGATTTTAAAGTTTTATTGATTAGATATAAACAAGTTAAAGATGATGAAAACAAGTTAAAGTCTTTTTTTGTTAGAAATAGAAATCCTCTTTGGGATTTAACAAACGCAAAATTTTATAAGACGGGTTTATTATCTGAAGGTGCGAAAAAGGTTGAAAAGAAAGATTTGGTTGATGACCATTATATCCAAAGAAGTAAAGGACTTAAGTTTGTATTTTCTGAGTTAGAAAAAGACCCAAATATGGATTTGGAATCATTTATTAATCTTGTTAGAAAATACACATCAACAGTAAAACTATCAAAGGAGGAACACTCAAAGGTAACTGCATTTGCAAAGAAGAACCCAACCTATTTGAATTACGAAACTTATGTTGCTTGTGGTATTAAGGTTGAGGGATTATCTGATATAATTCTAAAATAATATTTATTGTTAGAAAGTTTAAATAATTTGTTATATATTTGTCAAAATAAAAAGAAATGAAAAAATATTTGTTAACCGTATTCGGAGATTTTAACACCGACGCTATTTGTAGAGAAGTTGCAATATCACTTACACCAGTAATTGATTCACCAAACCTTAAGTTTCAATATACTAAAGGTGTATTAATTTTCCATTTTGCGTCTGAGCTTGATATAGTAGACATCCACGATTTCTTGGAAATGAATTCGGATGAATTGTATGAGTCATTCATTCTGTCAGAATTTACTGACAAAGTGACAGTATTTATGCCCGAAAAAATTGTGAATCATTTATTTGATTTGGAGAATACTACTGAGGATGCGTCCCTTAACATCAATTTAAACATTGAAGAGTTTAATAATGAGGATGATACGGAACATGACGACTTTGTGGCATTTCTTTTGGATGGAATGAAGAAAGAACTTAAACCGCCTACATTAGACCAATTGCTTGATAAGATTAAATCCGATGGAATTGGAACCCTAACTCAATTTGAGAGAGGAATATTAGACAACTACAGTAATAATTAAACTATGAAAGAAAAATCAACTATACCTATTAATCAAGAGGAAATTGCCTCATATCTTAAAGATATTCGTAAAATCCGAGTTATGACTCCTGATAGGGAGAGAGAACTTGCTGAACGAATGATGTCTGAAGATATTACAAAGAGTGAAAAAGATAAAATCCAAAAGGAATTATTGGAAGGTAATCTTCGTTTCGTTATTACCGTGAGTAAACAATATCAAAATCAAGGATTGGATTTATCCGACCTTATTGCCGAAGGTAATTATGGACTTATGAAAGCCATTGAGAACTTTGACTGGACTAAACGATTAAGATTTATATCTTATGCTGTGTGGTGGGTTCGTCAATCAATTTTGCAATCTTTAAATGAGAATGCAAGAACCATCCGTCTTCCTGTGAATGTGGTTCAAGAATTACATAGAGCGAAGAAAGATATGGAAGTTGCGGGAGTTGAATTACCTGAAAAATTTGTGAACTTACCTTACACTATTAACTTTGATAGTCCATTAAATGAAGAAGGTGATACTTTATTAGACGTGTTGAGTAATCCAAATGCGGAACTTGCGGATAGTAATTTATCAACTGAAGAAACTTTAAAGGAAAAATTGTTAGGAATGTTGGATGTTTTAGATGAGAGAGAAAAAATCATTATTGAAGATTATTTTGGATTATCAGGGACTACCCGAACGTTAGAAGATATTGGTGGTGACTTCTCTTTAACTAAAGAAAGAGTAAGACAAATTAAAGAAAAGGCGTTACGAAAGTTACGAAACGAAACAAGTAGTTTGTTTGATTATATGTAAAATTAATTAAAGGGTGTATTTATTAAGTACACCCTTTATATTTGTGGGTAATATAAAAATTAAAAAATATGAAAAATTTTATACAAAAAAACTTTACAATCATTGTCTTGGTAATTGCATTACTAGGATTATTGAAAAGCTGTGGTGATGGCAAAGAAATCGCTAAAATGAGAAAAGAGATTGAGTCTATTAAAGATTCAACATATACAAAAAATGAACTAAACATTGAATTAAAGATAATGGGATTGGAATCTGAAAAAAGAATGATTCAGGCTACCGATAGAAAATTATTAGATGTTCAGAGACAAACTCAAATTGAGGAAGAAATTAAAAAACTAACCTCTAAGTAAGATGAATTGGATACAAAGAAACTTTAAAAAAATAATTTATGTTGCGTTTTTGGTTCCAATACTTACTGTTGCGGGAGTATCAATTTCACACGTAACTACTTGGTATGGATTGTCTAACCCTATGAGTTGGGCGGTATATTTATCAGTTGGTATTGAAATTGCTGCATTATCTGCTCTTGCTGCAATATCTGCTCAAATGGGTAAAAAAGTATATTTTCCATTTGGAATTGTAACCCTAATCCAATTTATCGGTAATATTTTCTTTGCTTACCAATATATTGATGTGAATTCACATTCATTTAAAGATTGGGTTGATATGGTTGACCCTTTGGTTAGTTATCTTGGTGTTGAGTCAGGAGATATGATTGGACATAAAAGATTTTTAGCTTTATTTGCGGGAGGAATGTTACCAATTATATCCTTATCTTTTCTACATATGTTAGTTAAATTTGAGGAAGAGGATAAAGGTAATAAAGAATTATCACAACCAATTGTTGACATTGAGGAATTAAGTACTCAAACTGGAAAACAAGAAGGAGAAATGGAAAAAGAAAGATATGTCCCAACTCAAGAAGATTTAGATAATCTTGAGAAAGAACTAATAAGAGTGAACGAACAAAAATTCGGTAGTCTAATTGAAAAACCAATAAACGAAGACGATGGAATTAAAAGGTTGAGTTACACTAAAAGAGATGCTTAATATTGAAAAATACGGAAACTTTAAACCAATAGGCAAACATAAGAACAAAAAACAAATAATCTTATGTCATACTTCAAGGGACATTGAGGAATACTTAGTGTCCCTTAAATTTAGGTATAACTCCAATTATGATAAGATACCTAATTACATCATAACCAAAAATGGGAAAGTCCTCCAACTGATACCCAACGAAGGATATACCAATTTCTTTAATGATGATACTATAAATAAGAATGGTATTATAGTATGTTTAGAAAATTTAGGGTGGGTTGAAAAGAAACCTCTTACTAACTATCATATTAACTGGAAAGGAAGTATTTATAATCAAGAAGTTTACGAAAAAAAATGGAGAGACTATTTCTTTTGGGAACCATATACCGACAGTCAGATTAAATTAACTGCCGAATTATGTAACAACCTGATAGATACTCTTAAAATTAACCGAAGCTGCGTTGGTCATAATACCAAAATTGAAGGTATTAAAAATTTTGAAGGAATTGTTTCAAGAAGCAATTTTAACGGAAGATACACTGACTTAAACCCATCTTTTAACTTTGAAACTTTTACAAAACTAATAGAATATGAACAATTTGCATAATGATAGATACGACGAAATGAAGTCGTTATTAAAAAAATCAAGAATGATACTTGAGCAAACTCAAGATAATCTTGGGGCTAGTGTCCAAAGTAGAATAGACCAAGATATGGATTATGAAACTGCTGTTGATGATGAAGAAAATGATGAGACACCAGTATCTAAAGATAAAACACAGAAATATAGAATATCTGGTGGGATTATGGCTTTACACGGTAAAAACAGAAATGAATTAGATATCACTGGAGATGAAAAAGTTGCGTTCCAAGAAACAATGGATGAATTTGTTCAAGAAGTTTCTGACTTAGCGGACTTTGATGTATTAAATGTTTACCCTAACAATGTTGATTGGTCAGGAAAAATTATTGACCAAGATTTAGATTTTACATTAACTATTGGAGAAAATAGTGGAATATATATTAACGGAGATATGCTTAAAGTTGATGAAGACTTCTTAGACTTAATAAGTAAATTACAAAAATTCTACCAAAAATTTAAATCTAAATGGGGTGCCGTTTTATCAAATAGGAAGAAAACAAAAGAATCACCAGAATAATGAAAACAATTAAAAATATTTTAACTAAAAATTACAAAATAATCTTAATCGTATTGGTTGGATTGTTTGTGTTATGGATAACATATGCAATAACAACACATAGTACAATGACTCAAGATGGTAAAACAAAGATTGATTCATTAACTAATGTTATTGATAAAATTCAAATAGAACAAAAAAAAATAAATGTCAAGATTGAAATTGTTAATGGTGAAGTTATTAAGATTGATGATAATATATCAATCATAAAATCAGAAAAAAATAAAAATGGAGAAAAATATCGTGGTAAGATTAGTCGTGTTGATACTTACACTGACCTTGAGCTTGACAGCTTTTTCACAAGTAGATACAAATAAACCAGTTAAATGTTTTCCAATTCCTATCGCAAAAAGGATTGTTAAAGATTTATTGAGTGGTGATTCTGCAAAGGTGCAGTTGGAACTAACCAATCAACAATTGGTTGAAACTGAAAAAAAAGTGGTTAAGAAAGATACTATTATTTCATTGATGAAAGTTAAAGAAGATAATTATATTACTATCATTGATTCCCAAAACCAAAAATATTCTATTTTAAATGACCACACAAAGAAACTTGAGTGGAATCTAAAGAAAGAAAAAGTTAAAAATAAATTTACATCAATCCTATCAAGTGGGGTTATTGTTGTGTTAACAATATTATTAATAATAAAGTAATGGCTCTTACAAGTTCAGAACATAAAGAAATTGAAATAATGATTCGTAAAGAAATTAAAAGCTTTATGGATAACAATACTATTAAACAATTTGAAGATAAGTTGTTAGATAGAATTGGAAAAGAAATAAAACATGGCAAATTAGAAGGCGACGTTAAAGATATAACCCTAAGAATGTTCCGAGAATTCTATCAATTTATGTGGATGAATCGTAGCTATTGGGAACCAAGATTAAAAAATGCTTAAATATGGAAGATACTAAAGAAATGTTTAAAAACGCAATAGATAAAGCATATACCACTCAACCAAATGTTACAATGAATAGAGCAACTATTGAAGATAATGTAAAATACAAACAAGGATTTACTGAAAATGATGATGATGAAGAAGATGATTTTGAATTAAAACAAAAACATATATCAAAACTTTCTGCTAGGAATAAGTTTAGAGATGATTTGCAAACTGACCCTGATTATATTGAGTTTAAAAAGAATGCAAAATATTATAATAGGGAAAATGGTGCCGAATATAGTTTTGGAGCTCCACATGCAATAAATAATGACCCATTTGTTAATAAGAGGAAACATAAAATTGAAACTAAAGAAGCGACAGGTTCAGGTTCATCAGGAGGGTTTTCAGGTCCAATTGCCTTTAAAGATAGTGACTTTGTTAGAAGAAGTTTTAAGGAGACACCAAAATTAAAAGAAGAAACAACTGAAAAAGTTGAAGCAACTGAAGCAACAGGTTCAGGTTCTGTTGGTGGTTATTCATCACCATCAATGTGGGCTAAGTCAACTAACAAGAAAGATTGGGGACCTAGTAGGAAAACACAAATACCTGGTGGAAATTTTGTATCGGTTAAGAAGAAATGTTCTAAATTCCCTTACTGTAATAAAGGTGATATTAATGCATTAAACATATCTAAAAATGAGTCGGTTAAAGAAGCAATTAAGAATGTTGCAAAAAAATTAAACATAAGTGAATCTACGATTATGACTATTTTAGAATATGAGTATGAAAAGATTAGTAAAACCATAAATTAAAGATATTTATATTAAAAAAAACAAAATGAAAGATTTTCAAAAAAATATTGATAACCTTGTTTCAAAAATCTTAAAGGAAGAAATTGAAACTAAGTCAAGAAAAATTGCTGAACAAGTAAAGAATGAATGGACTGAAGTTGAAGTTGGGGAAGAACTTTATGGTGGTCAGAAAAAAATAGATGTTGCGAAACCTAAAGGTAAACTTACAGCCGCTGATTTTAAAAAATTAAGAGACAATAAAGTACATAAAAAAGAAGTTGATGAGTTTTATTCTTACGATGATGAGAATGAAGAGGCTGAAGAATTATCACAAAACGAACCGACATATGTTGGTAAAGGACTAAAAGATAATAAAATTAAAAGTGACATCCAAAATAAAATATTTGGTTCATTTGATGATGAACACGGATGGTTTGATAATTCAGATAGAGCTCATAATGATTTTGATTTTGATTATGATGAGGAAGAGTTTTCTGATTTTGATTCATTTATGTCAAAACACGGTAAAAACCAAAGATGGTTCGCACCTAATGGTGGTGAAAGATTCTTTAACCAATATAAGGAACATTATGGTGATAAACCATTTAGAGTTAGAACTGCTAAAGGATTAGAAGAAGAGGCTGAAACTGATGAAGGTAATGCTTTTACTGGAGCATTAGCCAAAGCAAAAGATTCAGGTAAAGATAGTTTTGAGGTTGATGGTAAAGAATATAATGTTAATGAATCTAAAGATAAATGGATTCAAAACACTAAAATGAAAAAAGGTGGATTACACGATGCTTTAGGAATACCAGAAGGAAAAAAAATACCTAAAGGTAAATTAAATGCAATCAAGAAAGATTTAATGACTAAAGCTAAAGGAGATAAAAAATTATCTGCGGAGGATTCTAAATTGTTAAAACAAGTAAATATGGCATTGACATTGGGTGGACTTAATGAAAATAAAAATACTCTTTCATTAAGTGAGAATGAGTTGATTGATATGATTGAAAATATTGTTTTAGAACAAAAAGTTAAAGATGTTGCTGAAAAGAAAAACATTACAATGAAAACACCTCAAGGGTTGAGAACTACTGAGAAAGTTTTAGGACAGAACAAGAAGGAAAATGATGATTATGCGACTGACGTAGTTAAGAAGATGAAAGATTATATGAAGGATATGTATATGGGTGACGGAAGTTATGATGAAAACCCCGATGATTTCCCTCAAAGTAATTATGATATGGAAAAAGAACATAACGAGAAAAAATATCACCCATCTGATGCGGTTGAAGAATATATTGAGGCGTTCTCTTATCCTGGTATGACAAATCTTGTTTATGATGAGATTAAACCTGATGATGAAATGATTACAAACCAAATTAAAGGTGATACTAAAAATGGTAATGCTGTTACAGGTAAAGATGGTAAAGCATTAGGTAATGTTTCAAAAAGAAGTTTAAAGGTTGGTGATAGATTTAAAAAGAATTTTGATGATAACTTATATGGTGCTGAACAAATGAATGTTTCATATAAACGACAATCACAACCTGTTGACATTGCTGGTGACAAAAAAAGTTCAGGAAATCTTAAAAGTATTAAAAATTCTACCACGAAGGCAAATAATATAATGAATAAATTGGAGTCTGTTGAGGCGAAAGCGACTAAAATAATTAATGAAGATTTACAAAAAATGAAAAATCTAATTTCTTATAATAGAAAAACTCAATAAAAATTCACATTTATTAAACTTACACTATATTCTCCATAGAACTAATATTCTATGGAGAATTTTTATAATTGGATGGTGAAGCCGTTACCCAAAGACGAGATAATAGTATGGTTAAATATTCATAACATGAGCTATGAAAAGATTGACCTATATGGTGATATCTTTAAATCATTAAATAAGACGATTATGGACACATACCTTGGAGATAATGTCTCCGAGACTAAAATAGTGCTATCAAAGTCTGATAATAAAAATCATTTTGATTGGTGTTGGAAGAAAACAATTGATAACTTCAAAAAAGAAAATATTATAATAAAAGATATTGGGGAACATAAAGATTATTATGAGATGTTCTTCTTGGATACGTTTTATAATCAAAGTGAGGATAGAATCAAAAAATCAATTCCTGTCTTTTTAAAAGAAATATTTGATGAGGATATGAATTATTCTAAATCGGATTTAGATTTATTGACTGAGTTATATAAATTAATGGAAAAAAATTTAGAATAAATCGTTGATTCTATTTACACCAGAAGGGAAAACCTTAATATTTTGAATACTAAATAAACAACATAATTTTTTTAAACAATGGAAACATTAGAACAAATTAAAGTATTAACTGAATTATTATCAGTAGATACAACAAAATTTTTCGGCGGTAATAAAAGCGCAGGAACAAGAGCTAGAAAGTCAGCTCAAGAGTTAAAAGCTTTGCTTCAACAATTAAGAGGCGAAATTCTTGAAAACAACAAGACAGAAAAAAATGCATAATATTGATACAATATATTTTTTTATATTTGTGTTCACAATATTGGTGACATTGAAAAATGTCGCAAATTTTATAGGAGCCCTGTTACAAAAAGAACCAAAACCATTGGTTTATAGTGACAGGGAGCTTATATTATTAGGAATATCAATCAGTTACATTATTACATACCTACTACAAAAATGAGTTTTTATAAAGAAATATTACCATTCGTTGAATACATCCATTCAATTAGAAAGTTGGAAACATATCTTAGTTTTGATATGAAATTCCCAACTAAATGGTCTATACCAAAGAGTATAATGGATGAGGGGCAGATTATTGGGTTTGAGGTTGATAATCAGAATTTGAAAGGAATTACATTCGTTTCACCTATTGAGGAATCACAAATGTCTACAATAATGATTAAGATTAGTAAAATAATCAAATTGAATAAAGAAAGAGAATTAAAAGAAAGATTATTCAAACAAACAGTTGAACAACTGAAACAAACTTTTGAAAAAACAGATTTAGATAAATTACAAAACTTATATTTTGACTTTGATGAAAGTGATTTAGAGACAGAATTAGAAACCAATTTAGAAGATGAGCAAAACGGACAGGAGTCAGCAGTTGTTGAATTGGCTGAATAGTGAAAAACTAAAAGACCAAAAAGAACTTGACAGGACTAAACAAAGAATTGTTAAAGAAATTATAAATATAAAAAAGGAAGACCTTTTTCCTAAACCAATAAAGGTAAGTTTATGGCAGAAAATAAAGATAATACTTTTGGGGAAATAGAAAAATTGGCGTTGATTGCGGAATCGGTTCAAACCCTTTTTAGTGGTAAAGGTACCATTATTTTTGAATTACCTAAAGGGGAATATAGTAGTGTTATCAATCATTTCCGAGAAATAGATAGACACCACAAACAATTCTCAATTGATATTTCAGGGACTGAATTTCATTTTATTTTAGACGAGAAGGATAAGTTGTAAATTTTCTATATAACACCTTCTTATCAAACCCATTTGACTCTAACAAATTATACAAATACTTTCTTTGAACAGAGGAGTCGTCTTTAACGAAAAGACAGTCTCCTCTTTTTATTTTAAAAAAATATGAAGATAAACACTCAACGAATCTGGAACACTCTGATTCATTTTTTAATGAAAATAACTCAATTTCTTCATCTTTTTGTAGGATAATTTTGTTGTTAAGTACGGATACCATTTTTAACCCATCACCTTTTAAAAAACTTTTAATAAACTCTTTAGCGGTGATTTTTGATTTGTTTTTAACATTGTATATAAGGTCTTCTTCCCGATATGGACTAATTGATATGATGGACATTCCATCCTCATCTAACTTAACTTTAATACTTCTTCCTAATTCATCCGTTATGTATACAGGAAATGATTGATTCACATTCAAATCTACTAATCCCAATTCAAAATTACAATCTTTGGCATTCTCAACCAAAACGTCAAAAATAACATCATTAGATTCATTAATTAATTGGTTAAAAAATTTAGTTGCACGAGATAAAGTAACAAATTTCTTTATAATTCGTTTTTTTTTCTTATTTTTGAACAATACAATTAAATAGTTTTCCATTATATGAATTATTACGAAATATTAGGTGTAAGTAAAGACGCATCCCAAGAAGAAATTAAAAAGGCTTACAGAAAATTAGCAATACAGTACCATCCAGATAAAAATCCCGAAGGTGCTGATAAGTTTAAAGAGATTGCCTCGGCATATGACATTATTGGTGATGAAACTAAAAGAAAACAATATGATGTCAACGGTAATAACCCATTTAACAAATCTGGTCAATACGAAGAATATTTCAATCAAGTGTTTAGAGGTCATCAGAATAGAAATGCGGCACCCGATAAAATAATTAGAGTTAAAGTATCACCCATTGAATCATATAAGGGCTCGGAAAAAATTATTAACTATATCAAAGATAATGGTTGTAATGTTTGTAATGGTAGTGGAGGTGAAAGACAAACTTGTGTTACATGCGGTGGAGCAGGATTTCAAATAAGAACTTTTGGAACAGGGTTTATGGTACAACAAATTAGAACTGCTTGCCCTTCTTGTGACGCAAAAGGGTATACGTTAATTCATAGATGTTATAGTTGTGATGGTAGAGGTGTTAAATCAAATAACCATACAGTTACAATTAAACTACCAGTTGGTGTTGACAATGGACAATATCTTAAACTAACTAAATTAGGGGATTTTAGAAATGGTGAGTATGGTGACTTAGTAATACAAGTTGAAGTTGCAGAAACTGATGGTTTTGAAAAGTTTAATAATGATTTGATATATACAATATTCTTAAACTTAGATGAGATTCAGAAAGATAAGTTTATTATTCCACACCCTGATGGTGATATAAATGTGAATGCATCAAAAACATTTGATACTTCAAAACCATTAAGAGTTAGGGGTAAAGGTTATAATGGTGGGGATATGTATATTAAGTTAAATGTTAGATTTGACAGGGCTATTTAAAGTATTCAATAATATCTTTAATAAATGTCATTGTTCCATATACTGATGAAATTACAATATAAAATCCTAAGATAATAGAACCAATTTGAATGACTCCAGGTCCTTTTTGTTTACATTTTTTACAATCTTTTTGTAGTGTGTTTTCCATAATGATATAAGTATAAGAACATAAAATATTCAAGTAAATAATTTGAAATAACTTTACTTTTTAACGCACTTTTACTATACTTTGTGATATTTATAATATATGGGAAAGATAGGACGACCTAATAAAGAAGATAAAGATAAAAAAGTTAAATACGGAATTAGTATTGACCGACATCTTTTTGATAAAATGAAAAATGAGGGAATTAATATTTCCAAATTTATTCAAAAATTAGTTGAAGAGTATTATGAGAAAAAAAGTTTATAATGAAAACTATTTTGAAAAAATAGATAGTGAAGATAAGGCGTATTTTTTAGGTTTAATTTATTCAGATGGTTGTATTATCAATAATCAAGATGAATATAGATATAAAATTACTTTAAAGTTACATACCAAAGATAAACACATTCTTGAAGATTTTATTAAAAGTGTAAGTGGAGAAATGAGTTTATGGTTTCATGGTCAAAGAGATACTTGTGAGGTTAGTTTGTCTGGTAAAAAAATAGTCAAAGATTTAGAAGAAAAGGGATTACACCCAAATAAAACATTTACAATAAAGTACCCTGAAATAAGTGAAGAATTAGAAAGACACTTTTTAAGAGGATATTTTGATGGAGATGGTTGTATTAGAATTAATACGGATAAGAGAGATGGTTCAAAAAGAGGGGATTTAAGATTAGTTAGTGGGTCAATTGAAATGTTGGAAATGATAAACGAAAGAATGAATGTTTTATTTGGAACAAATTTGAACAAATTATATGGTCCCAGGAATAAAGAATATAAATTTATTGGTTGGGCGGGAATGAAAGATATTGAAAAAATATATGAAGGATTTTACGTTAATTCAAACTTGTTTTTAAACAGAAAAAAAACTATATTTGATGATGTGATATTTGAGATAAAAAATAAAAAAAAATATAGAAAAAAATAATATGTGTTTAAGTTATATTGGTGGTAAGAGTAAGATAGGAAAGTGGATTGTCCCTTTCTACGATAAAGATATGGAAACGTATGTTGAAAATTTCGGTGGCATGTTTTGGTGTTTCTTTAATATGGATTTAAAACAGTATCCGAACTTAAAGAAAGTTGTTTATAATGATTTTAATCCATTGAATTATAATCTATTCAAATGTATTCAGAACCCTGAAGAACTATTAAAGGCTATTAATAATATTGAATGTCAACAAGTGGGGGTTGAGATAACACCACCCCATCTTAAAGAAATGTTTATCAGCTTTCAGGGTGAAATATTTGCTGAAGATTTCAGCGTAAACCCTGGCGACTATGTTGTTGCTGCTAAATACGTATATATATTAACTCAAGTATTCTCAGGGTCTAAACCTGAAAAGAGTTCATATATTGATTTAAAAGGTAAATACAAGTCAAAGTATCTAACGTTTAGAGATAAGTTATCTAAACCTGATTGGGTTGAACATTTCTTAGATATTACTCACGTTGAAAACATGGACTTTGCTGATGTGATAACTAAATATGATTCGACAACAACTTATTTTTATGTTGACCCACCCTATTTTCGAACTGAAAATTATTATTCAAATCACAGTTTCAATAGAGATGACCACGAAAGATTGGCAAAGACCCCTCAAAACATTCAAGGAAAGTTTAGTTTATCGTATTATGATTTCCCTGAATTACACGAGTGGTTTCCTGAAAATACATTCAGATGGGAACGTAAAGAATTTGCCAAAGCGGCGTCAGCAAAAAAAGGTGTAAAACAAAATATGGGGGAAGAGTTGTTAATCTTGAATTATTAGTTTGATTTTATATTATCAATATATTTATTAAACAAACATAAACTCTATGAAATTTACAACCATATTAAGAAAAATCATTTTGGAGGATACCAAGTATGAAATCTTGCGTGCGGTTACTCAACCATCAACGAACAGAGAAGGTAAAAAAATAAAACCTATGATGACCATTGATGAATATAACCAATTAGTTGCTGCTGACCCAACAACTAGATTGAATAATGTTGATTTACAAACTGCCGATTCAAAAGAATTAACAAAAGTTAAGGCTGGTAGTTATGTACAATGGTTGATTAAAAATTATTTATCACCAAAAACTGAAAGAACACCTGAAGAGAGAGGATATGCTCAAGAGGTAATCCAAATGAAAGACCGTTTCATGGAGGATTTGAATAAGTTTACAAATGATTTGGCTAAGTTTGATAGGTTTAAGGCTAGACTTCCTGAAAATAGTAGAGATATTAATAAATTAACTCCTGACGAATTGTATGACTTAGTTAAAGATTTTTCTTTGGAAAAAACAAAGGCATCTGCTGACGAAAAGAAAGAGGCTTCTCAAACATACGCTCACCCTGGTGGTAAGATTGTTTTCCGTGGGGGTAACTGGACTGTGGTTAAAATTTCAGACCAAACCGAATTGGGTAGAGATGCTGCGTGTTTCTATGGTGGTAATCAATTGTACACAATTAAAGGTGAAACCAATTGGTGCACATCAAGTCCTGGCTATGACGGCAATTTTAAAAGATATATTAAAGACGGTCCTTTGTATGTTATTATACCAACACAATATGAGGGTAAAAGAGGTGAAGTATCAGGATTACCAGCAAATAGATACCAATTCCATTTTCCAAGCAATCAGTTTATGGATGAAAATGACAAACAACAAGATTTGGTTCAGTTTTTAAATGGACCGATGTCGGAATTAAAAGATTTCTTTAAACCTGAATTTGCGAAAGGATTAACCGTTGGTGGTGATAAGTTAGTTATTGATAGTTTCAATCAGGGAGCGATTGGTAAGTTTATTGGATTATACGGATTAGATGAATTAATTAATAGTTTACCTGATACCTTAACTGAGTTTAGTATTCAAAATAACGATAACAATAATATTATAGTTCATATTCCTGAATCTATTAGTAGATTAAAAAAGTTAGAGACAATAATGCTTCGTAATTGTATTTCAGAAATTCCTGACTCAATTTGTGAGTTATCTAATTTAAGATTTATTGCGTTAATGTATAACCCAAAACTTACATCTATTCCTGATTGTATTGCTAATTTACCAAAATTACTCTTTGTCAATCTTAAAGGAAGTAATAATGTCGTTGTACCTGAATCTATTAAAGAAAAAGGTGAGGGTTATGGTGAAGGATTGTGGGAAATTAACTAATAATAAGAATAATAATACCCTACAATACAGACCATTACTATTTTACTAAGAAAAATGTTGCATAAGATTTGTTAATCTAAAACAATTACCGTATTTTTGCTTTATCAATCTATTTATTAAACAAACATATACTCTATGAAATTTACACAATTATTAAAATCCGTTATCTTAGAACAGTCAAGAATTGAAATTTTATTTGATGCTTTGACTAAACCATCAACAAACAGGGAGGGTGTAAAAGTTAAACCCAAAATGACTAAAGATGAGTTTAACCAATTAGTTGCTGCTGACCCAACAACTAGATTGAATGATGTTGATTTACAAACTGCCGATTCAAAAGAATTAACAAGAATTAAAGCTGGTAAGTATGTACAGTGGTTGATTAAAAATTATTTATCGCCAAAAACTGAAAGAACACCTGAAGATAGAGGATATGCGCAAGAGGTAAAACAAGTGAAAGACACTTTCATGGAAGATTTATATAAGGTTACTGATGACTTAACAAAGTTTGAAAAGTTTAAAAATAAACTTCCTGAAAATAGTAGAGATATTAATAAATTAACTCCTGACAAATTGTATGATTTGGTTAAGGATTTTGATTTAACTTTGGCAACAACGACTAAGGCAGAAAGAAAGGGAGCATCTGTTCATCCTGGTGCTAAATTATTATTTGACGGTCCGACATGGAGAGTTATTGAGATTAAAGACAAAGGGGAAGTTGGTAAAGAGGCCGCTTGTTTTTATGGTGGTAACCAACAAGAAACAAGATGGTGTACTGCGGCGCCTGGATTAAGTTATTTTGACAGGTATATTAAAGACGGTCCATTATATGTTGTGTATAAGCCTGAAGATACTGATGTATCTCCTACAACAGGACTACCAAAAGAAAGATTCCAATTCCATTTTCCAAGCAATCAGTTTATGGATAAAGATGACCGTCAACAAGATTTGGTTCAGTTATTAACAGGACCGATGGCGGAATTAAAAGATTTCTTTAAACCTGAATTTGCGAAAGGATTAACCGTTGGTGGTGATAAGTTATCTATAGATAGTTTCAATCACGGAGTGATTGGTAAGTTTATTGCGTTATACGGATTAGATGAATTAATTGATAGTTTACCTGATACTTTAACTGAGTTCCAAATTCAAAATAGAGATAACAATGGTATTATAGTTCGTATTCCTGAATCTATTCGTAGATTTAAAAATTTGGATATGATATTACTTGATAATTGTATTTCAGAAATTCCTGATTCAATTTGTGAGTTACCTAATTTAAGATTCATTGCGTTGATGAATAATCCAAAACTTACGTCTATTCCTGATTGTATTGCAGATTTACCAAAACTGTATTTTCTTAATCTTAAAGGAAGTAATAATGTCGTTATACCTGAATCTATGAAAGAAAAAGGTACTGATATGGGTGCAGGAATGTGGGACCTTCAACAATAATTCTAATCTTTTAATTTTACTATGATGAATGTTGATGTTGAAATATACATGAATAATATGGTTAAGTTTTTCAAATCTAATCCAAACGATTTACTTACGTTAATTCCTAAGGATAAAGAAGAAGATTTCTACAATAAGATTAGAGAAATTGCTAATGATAATACTGACAAGGGTAATGAACCACCTTTAACTCAAAAACAGATTATTGATATTTGTGTTATACTTAACGGTAAGGATAGAGTAAAGATAGAAAAACTTGACAAATCAATGATGGAAACAAAATTTGGTGTCTTATTTTTAAATTAATTTGTAAAATTCAAAAAAATAACTATATTTGTATCTTAAATTATTAAGATATGTTACCAGTTCAACCCGTAAGAGAGGTCTTATATAAAAAAGAGTTTGCTAAGTATGATAATGTGGAATATAAAGATTGTTCCCCAATTAATTATCTTACTCGTATTAAGAATGGTGATAGAGATGATACTTTAATACCAAATAGTTATTCGGCACCTACACAAAAACATCCATTATTTTTACACAACAAGTCTGAGAACACCGAAGAATTCTTTTCAAAGAACTTTAGTAACCCTATGTGTCAGACATCCAAACAACATTTTATGGTTATTGTGGATAGAACTGAAGATAAGGTTTCAATAAAAATATTTTATGGGGTTAAACATCGTAGAGGTGGTGTACAATGGTATAAGATAACCAAGTCAATGCAATACATTACGGTTAACATTAAGACTGGCGATGTATTTGTTGGAGGACTTACCAATTACCATTTAAAAAGAAAGTGTCGGAAAACAATACGAAGAAATTTTTTCCTTGGAGAACCAATCAATATATTAATGTCTTCAATTAAAAATTATATGAGTGTTTTTACTGGTGAACCTGGGTTTGATATTGCTTTTGATTCGGTATCTATTTTTATGAAACATATTGATAATTTGGAAGATTTTGGGGGATTAACATTCAATCAAAGATTGTTTAAATATTACTTAGAAAAACGAAAAATAAAATTCCCTGATAATTTTCACATTTTTGCTCGTGATTGGATTGGACGTGATATTAAAAAAATTCTAAAGAAAAATGATAATCGTATGGTTGATACTATTATGTCACATTTTGATGTTTCAGGTAAAGTAATTAAGAAGGCATTACATAATTGTGATAATACAAATTTTCCCTTATATAAGTTTGGTAGAAAACTATTTGGGGATGATTGGATGAATCAAGAGGATGGATTGATTTTGGCGTGTTTAAACTCACAGATAGGGATTGGTGATATACCACCAACCTTTTTGGATTTTGTTTCACCAGACGAGTTAAAAAGGGTATTCAAGTTATTCAAACAAGTCGTGGTATATCAAACATTAAATAGTTACACCTTTGTAGACCACATTAAAATGTATTGTGAGTTGAAAGGGTTTGGTGAGAATGATATAAAGTGGATGTCCTTTGATGATAAAGAAACATTTAGGAATGAACATTTAGATTGGACAGATAAACTACAACACTATAAAATAGGGACTTATACAAGGATATACCCTGAGTATATGTATGATGTTATTTCTGAACCAATTATAGATGGTGAGAACACTTATTATCCTGTTCTTTTAGATTGTAGTTTGAATTATAATGATGAAAGTTCGGTACAATCAAATTGTGTTAAAACTTATATCGGTAGAAGTTCTTCTATTATTGTATCGCTTCGTAAGGGTCGCGTTGATTCTAATGAAAGGGCAACGATTGAATATAGATTAAAAAAACAAAAAAATAAAAAAACAATTGAGGTTGATAGATTTCAAACATTGGGAAGATTTAATAGTGCTTTATCTGAAGAATGGAATGATGTTCTATTTAAATTAGACAAACAAATGTTATATTATGCTCAAGATGAAAGATTTGATACAGTTAAAATTACAAAGAAGTGTCAAAATGGTGTGGAATTTAACTCTACTTCTTATTGGAATGATACTGGCAATTTATCTTGGACTTCAACAAAAGTGGAGGAACAGAACATAAGTATTTTTAATGATTTTGATTTTTAATGGAAACACCTAAACACATATTGGCAATTGAAGAACAATTGGGAGTAAATCTCTCAACGATGTTTATATCAATGCCTCAAGAATTTGATACTTTTATTAAAAGTAAAAAATTAACATTCATTCATAGTGAATCAATAACTAATGCCGAGGATGGTATTATAAAATTTAATTTAAAAACATATAAGACGCAACAAGGGTTTTATTTATATTTATTATTTAAAGATGAAAGTATTGACCTAACAATATACTTTAAACAAGAACAATTAGACGAATTGACCATCTTTATTAGACAATTATTCAAACAATTTAAACAAACAAAAAAATAATATATGGAAATTACGAGTGAATTATTAAAAGAAAAAATTAACAATGGTGAAAAATTAATTATTGATTTTCACGCAAAATGGTGTTCGCCCTGCAAATTAATGAAACCGTGGTTTGAAAATATTGCGGAACAACTAAAAACTGAGGAATCAACGGTTCAGTTATACACTATGGATATTGAAGGAAATATGGATTTTGTATCAGGATTAGGATTAAGAAGTGTCCCAACAATTAAAGGTTTTTCAGGTGGTCAAGAGATTTTTTCTGAAGTTGGGGTTAAACAAACAAATGCCATCTTAGAGATGGTTGATAGATTGAATTAGTTATGAAAAATTTAAGTGTCGTAGTTTATACAATGAAAGGATGTCCATTTTGTACGGACTTTAAAGAATTACTTGTTAAGGAGGGAATTGAATTTTTTGATAGAGATATTGATGAATTCAAAGATGAGTATGATTTATTTGTTGAAATAACAGATAATGATATGATACCATCCTTATTAATCATTGAAGGTAATGAAAATAAACACGAATCATTTTTATATGCACCTGAAAGAAACTATAATGAATTAACCGAAGCGGTTACTATTATAGATAGTCACAGGAAAAAAATGGGAATAATTTAGAATAGTATAAAATCTTTAATTTTCTTTTTAAGAAAATCATAATCCTCAAGTGGGTTGGTTAGTTCAACAGACCAATCCACTTTTTTTATTTCTGTTTCTAACCAAGACATATCAAAGTCAAACATATCTAACACCGCAGAGGTTAAACGTTCTTCTTTGAATTGGTTGTGAATGATATAGAACATTTGGTCACCATCAATACCTTTTTCAGTTGAGATGTGGAACGTGAAAGTGTTTTTATTGTGAACAGAAGGGATGTTGTAGAATATATGTTTACCGTAGTAGTATAATAATCTACCTTGATTCAATGAGTAACCGTGTGGAAATTCAGAACAGAATATAAAGTTTTGGTCTTCTGAAATTTCTTTAACAACAAAATCAAAATCATAAGATTTGGTTGAATCTACTGAGTAAGATTGAATTTGTGATGGGTGATAAGAACAATTACGGTGATTGTCGTGATAGGTAAACACCGATGAGGTTACTTTGGTTAGTTTGGAATCGTATTCAATCAAATCAATAGTGTGTGATAATTTTCTATCACCTAATAGTTCTTCAAATTTTATAATAAATTCATCTTTAATTGACGGAATATCTAATGGAATGTTATAGGTTGTCTTTCCTTTAATAACATAAAAGTTTAGACAATCTACGACTTGGATTATGCTTTCATCTTCTTTTGGGATTTTGCTTAATATGAAATCTGATAATAGATTTACAATTGATAATTTGGTGTGCGGTGATTTTAATATCATTAGTTTTTTATTGTTTTGATAATGATAATAAATTATATTGTAAAACTGAATAAAAAAAGGGATTATTAATCCCTTTAAATGTAACTTGTAAACATATCGTTAATATTTTCATCAACTTTTTTTGATGAAGGATAGTCAGATGGATAAACACTTAAGCATTCCCAATCTTCTGATAATATAGATAAATATGAGCCCCAGTATTCCAATGTTCCACTCTGGTATCCGTTATTTAATTTTAAATAATCTAAAATATTACTTTCAAAATTGTGTATTGGTATTATAAACTTTTGTATTGAAGTATCTTTTTTATACACGTGTGGTCTTGAATCCCATACTCCATTACCAATAAAATAATCGTCTAACTTACCCCAAACATTTTCGTATAAGTCGTCTTCGTATGCGGAGTTATAGGCATTACCATAGACACTATATAATTCGTTCTTTAGCTCACCAAGGTCATTATCCATTAAGTCATCCATAGTTTCTTGGTCATTAACTATTTGGTCTATATTAGATGGGTCAACAATAACATATTCTGGATGTCCCTGTTGTTCGGCAATAGATTCAAGTAACTCTGTATTAATATCAACTTGAATACCTTCTAAATGTTTAAGTATGTAATTTTTTAAATATGAAAAATTTTCTTTATTTAATTCTTCAATAACACTTTGATAGATATTATCGGTTAAATCGTGATAAGACCACCATCCATTATTATCGTGTTCACCATCTAAAATTGCTTCAACAGTATCTCGGTCAATACCATTTCTATTGTTCTTACAGAATAATTGTGCAAGTTCTCCTTTGCTATCAATGACTAAGTGTGGCGTACCATTAATATATTCAACATCACCTAAATGTTTGTCAACAAATTTATTAAATTTTTCTTTATCATTTTCATAATAAAAAATAACAAGGTCGTTTTGGTAATCATCTGATAATTTACCATCTGGGTCTAACTCATCAAGTAAGCCCCTCTTATTAACAAACTTTAAAAAAGTTGACACGTTACTAAAGTATTTGATGAAATCTGTTTCACCATTATTAAACTTTTCTATTAAATCTGATATGTCCATAATATATAAATACAAAAAAAGGGACAATATTTTGTCCCTTTAATAATTTTGATAAACGTAAGAATATTACTTGTTTGTTTTATTCACGTTATAGTACTTCTCAATTGTCTTTTTAATCGCAGACTTAACGCTTTCGTTGGTCTGTTGTTTTTGAGCTTGAGCTTGTTGAACCTCTTGAACAGTTGGCTGTTGTGATTGGTCATTTTTTTTACATCCGCATCCCATAGTATTTTTATTTAGGTTAGTTTATTGTTATAGTAATAATAAATAGTATCTTTGTTGAAATATATGGTTAAATGAATATTTATCAATTAAAAACAATATGGATTTTTTAAAATTAATACAGGAAGGTAGGGTTGATGACTTCAAGGCGAAGTATTCTCAAAAATTTGGTAATGAAAATGCTGAAAAAATTGTAAGTGATGTCCCACAAAAATATTTGGACTGGGTTGGAAAAACTTTGGATGTTGTTAATTTTGATGAAAACCTTCAAAAAGTTGCCGATGCGTTAACTAAGTTTGAAAAGGTATCAACAAACTTACCTATAACCGATATCTTCCAATATAAAAGTATTGGACAATTATTCTCCGCCATTAGTGAATATGAGGTAAGACAAAGAAGAACGGTTAATAAGGTTGAGGGTGGTAATGTTGTTTATAATGATGGAAGATATTTTGTTGTTAATCCGTTAACTCACGACTCTTCTTGTTATTATGGTAAAGGAACCAAATGGTGTACCGCCGCGGAAACTGATAGTCACTTCAAAAAATATAATGAAGATGGTAAGTTATTTTATATTTTAGATACATCATTACCAACAAACGACCCATTTTATAAGGTGGCTCTTCTTAGAAAATTTGATGGTGATAAGACATATTATGACGCTAAAGATGAAACCATTAAAAGTGGATGGATATACAATACAAACAAGTTAAATGAAATACTATCATCTATTGATGAATATCTTAATACCGAATACCCAGAACAGATTAAAATTTATGCTGACAGGGAATTGGCTAAGAAAGAGGCAGAAAGATTGGGAAGATTAAGATATCAACAAATTTTAAATGACAGAAGAGAAGAAGCCCAAGAAAGAAGATTGGATAATGAATGGGAATTAGGACCTGGTTGTCCTGAAGATGGTCTTAAAGCTCATGCATTGTTAGATTGGTTAGTTGATACGAGTGATGTTAGTGTGATGACTAACGAAGATAGGGGTGAAATTGCAAGAATTGAAAACAAAATCCAAGAATTACAGAGTCAATACGATAATGATGAAGAAGTTAGAACAGATTTATTGGATGAGATTAGTGATTTAGAGGATGAATTATCGGAATTACAAAAGAATATTGATGTTTATAATATAGTGCCAACAGGAGAACATTATGATTTAACTAAGTTTGAGGTTATTGATAGTCCAGATGTTGCGGATAGAACTTATGCGGTTGGTGACGAGTATCAAATGCAAAGTAGTTGTTATACTTATGTTGATGATTTGATTGATGATATAGGATATAATGGGTTTAGTGATGGATTTGCCAGTGGTTATATTGATGAAGACGCAGTATTAAGTTATGCTGAAGAACTTTTTGAACAAGATGTTAGGGATAGTCCTGAGTCATATTTTGAAGATAGTCAAAGAATGTTATCTGATTCGCAAGAAGAAAAGATTGAAATTTTTAGACGTAAAATATCTCAAATTGAAGGATTGATTGAGAGATTAGAAAATGATATGGATGGTGAAAATGATGATGATATTCAAGAAAAAATTGATGAGTTGAATGAAAATATTAATGAGATTAATGATGAAATAACTGAAATTGAAGATGACCCTGAAGGTGATTTTCCTGAGGATTTAATTGACGATACAATCCAAAACAGACTTTCCGATGTGGAAAATAATATTGAAAGTTTTATGACGGAGTGGGGATTAGATATTTCGGATTATATTAATAAGGATGATTTTATTTATGGTGTTATTGATACTGATGGTTATGGTCATACTATGAAT